>Ga0210051_1000512_pt1 | contig 36281 bp, 43 predicted proteins | sample CryGey092014_all_FD_185464 | JGI IMG/M metagenome (GOLD analysis project Ga0210051, IMG submission 185464) | Groundwater microbial communities from aquifer - Crystal Geyser CG23_combo_of_CG06-09_8/20/14_all (SPAdes) (version 2) | ecosystem: Environmental > Aquatic > Deep subsurface > Groundwater...
GCCGATTATAATAAGTATTAATGAAGACCTTAATCATTTTAGCGGTAATTTTGGGGATTTTATTTCTCTATTTCATTGTTAAAGCTGAAAAATCCTTTGTTATTAAAGGCAACGAAGTTATACCAGGCGGTATTGACATCCCAAAACTGATTTTAGACAAAGTCAGAGGAATTAAACCTCAAGTATTAAATAATGATGTAATTGGCAATGCAGTCAGCGATTCGGGGCGGGGATTTATTAATAATATAACTACTGACGCTAAAGATTTGATTTCTAAGACCGTTGATAAAATAAACGAATCAATTAAGAGTCCGATTGAAAATAAAATCAACGAGTTTCTTTGCCCAACAAAATGAATTTTTTAAAAGGCCAGGGGAGCCTTGGTCTTTTAAAGTAGTCTATTACGTCGCAAAATGGATATTGTCCGACATAGTTATAAATTTAAATTAACTACTCCCCCTGTTGTGCTATTGCGCGATTTTCGGAGAAACGACGAAACTAATTTCCCATTTACTGGGACTTTTGGTGTGTACTTTGAAGTAATAAGTTCCGGGTTTTCTGAAAGATTGGAATTTATGAATTAATTCGTTGCTGCCAGAAGTCATTGTGTAAATGAGTTTATTAGTCCCCTTTTCATAAACTTCCAATTTGAAATAATCGCTTTGTATGTCGGGTTTTGGCGGAACTACATCTGGCGCCCAATAAGCAAAAGCTTCCATCCTCCAGTATTCTCTATCAAAAACGATTTCAGGAAGAGTGCGAGGATTTTCGGAGTCATTACTATTGCCCGCCAAAGTCAAATTCATACTGAGCCAAGCGACTATTGGTTCGGTTTTTACTAAATAAGGGTCTTCGGGCTCAATTTGAGGCAGTGGTGTCAGAGGTAGCAATGACGGCGGCGGAGTTGCTGGCGGTAATGAAGGTATTACCGGCTTAATTAAGATTGATTTGGCTGTCAAAGTTTGCGCTTCTGAAATTTTCTTAACCCAAGGGAAATTTCCCAGATCAGCCACTACAGGGACATAATAGGTTTCCTGATAAGCGATAATAGCCGTATTTAAAGGCGGCGTCACATTTGATTTATTTGCTCCGTTGGTAAAAACGGTTGAAACAGAAGCAAAAAGTCCGATTAACCAATTTAACATATTAATTTAATAATAACCCAATAATTAAATTTGTAAAATCCACAAATACTATTGAGCGCAGTTTTGCGCCGGTTTGTAACCCTGCATCTCCGCTTCTTCTTTGGTATCAAACCAAATTCTATTTTCTTCTTTAATTCTGTTTGCCGCCGCGCAATCTTTTGGGTAATATGCTTTGCCATTTATTGAAGCCAGAAAATTACCTAAAATTTTATAATTGTTTGCATTGGTTACCTGACTGCTATTACTGCCCGGCAAACCAATTTTAATGTTTTTATCAATAATAATTTGTGACGGCTCATTATTGCTAATTAAAAGTCCTATTCCCAAGCCAATCAAAAAACCTAATGTTAGAATGATATAAATTGCGTACTTAGTTGACTTTTGAATAATATTCTGATATACTGGCATATAGAATTTTTACTTTTTATTTTTTAAATTTTAATTTGAAACATGGCTCATACTAAGGCAACTGGCTCAACTCGGCTCGGTCGCGAATCACATTCAAAACGGCTGGGAGTTAAACTTTTTGACGGCGAAAAAGTTAAGGTCGGTGGTGTTATTATTCGTCAAAGAGGAACCAAATGGCTTCCCGGCGAAAATGTTGGAAGAGGCAATGACGATACGCTGTATGCTTTAAAAACTGGCACCATTAAATTTATTACTAAGAAAATTAAACGATTTAACGGTTTAAAGCGCGTCGCGAAAATGGTTAAGATTCAATAATTATTTGCAGTTCCGCATCTATCCCCTGCGGCAGTTTTATTTTTATTTTACTCTCTCCTAAGGTTTTTATCGATTTTGACAACAATTGATCTTTTTCCAGTTTTATGCCATTTTTTTCTAGTTCGGCCAATATCTTGGTTGGTGTGACAGAACCGAAAATCTGTCCCGACTTCCCTATCTTTGTTTTTAAAACCAGTTTCAGTTTTTCTATTTTTTCTTTCAGGGCCAAGGTCTGACTTTTTAGGGTTGCCGTGGTTCTTTCTTCCTTTTCTCTTTCTATTTCTAGTTTTCTTGCCACTTGAGGAGTTAAAATCTCCACTAATTTATTTCTAATAAGAAAATTGCGGCCATAGCCATCGCTTACATCTTTAATGTCTCCTTTTTTACCTAAATCCGGTACGTCTTTTAAAAGTATAATCCTCATTTTATTGATTTAACATTTTTTCCAGAACTTCTACCGCCTTGTCTAATTGGGGGTCCTTGCCTTTGCTGATATCGTCTTCTGTCAGTGTCACTTTATAATCCGGTTCAAGGCCCGATTCGGAAATAGAATATTTTTTGGGCGTGAGCCACTTGGCAACAGTTACTTTGAGCGAGGATTCGCCTTTCAGATTAACTAATTCCTGAACCGATCCTTTTCCAAAAGTTTTTTCACCGATAAGCTTAACGCTGCGGTTGTCTCGCAACGCTCCGGCCAAAATTTCGGCAGCCGAAGCAGTTCCTTGATTAACCAGTACCACCAAAGGATAATTTTTTAAAGCTCCTAAACCGCTGGCTCGAAATTCCGTTGTTTTGCCTTGGCCATTGTCTTTGCCAAAATCTTCAATTGCCACAAGGTCTCCAGCGTTAAGGAACCAACCCGCAATGTCAACTGCCACTTCAAGATAACCCCCGGGATTATTTCTTAGGTCTAGAATTATGCCTTTATAACCGGTTGTTGAAAGAATTTTAGCTGCCGATTGTTGAAATTCAAATGGCGCGGTTGAAGTGAAGCTGTAAAAAGATAAACGCGCCATCTTGTTGTCTTTAAGTGCTTCCAGTTTTGTTATGGGAATTTTTATTATTGCTCTTTCGATGGTTATGTCTTTTACTTTGGCACTATCAGTGCCTCTTAAGATTGCTAAAACCACTTTTGTTCCCACTTCGCCGCGTATTTTTGCAACAGCTTCTTCAACCGTTAGGTTATCCGTGGATTCGTTATTAATTTTTAAAATCTTGTCCCCTGCCGTTAACCCGGCCTTTTTAGCAGGCGTGTCTTCTAGAGGCGCTATAATGACCAAAAAATCATTTTTCTTGCCTATTTCAGCGCCAATGCCGCCAAAACTTCCGCCCACGTCCTGTTTAAAGCTTTTTGATTCCTGTGGCGGGAAGAAAACCGTGTAGGGATCGTTTGCTCCTTTAATCATTCCCGAAATGGCGCCGTAAAGCAGATTTTCATCATTAAGTTTGCTTTTATCTACATATTTAGCGTGGAGATTATCCCAGGTTTCCCAAAAAAGCCCAAAGTCAAATTCTTTTGGCTTGCCGAATTCTTGATTAATAATCCCCTGCACCGAATGAGGTAATTTTTCTATTGAGCCGTAAACAAAGCCGATGCCAAAAGCTGCTAGCACGGCCACCACAACAATCGCCAAATAAATATATTTTCTGTTTTTGTCAGCCATCAATTTTTGTGATATTTTAATAATATGGCAATTACGACTAAACATCAAGTTTTGGCTTGGGACTTAGTTGAAAGGCTCGGCGATGAAGCGCATAAGGGAGTTTACTTCCGGTTAGCGAAAATTTACGACGAATCATTTTTGAGAAGAATCTTGAGTTTGGTGAAACTTGCCTATAACGAAGGAAAAATTAAAGCCGGAGACAGAGGAAGATATTTTATGGGAATTTTAAAGCATGAACTTAAAGAGATCAATTCGTATAGCGAAAACTATAAAAATGGCAAAAATATTAAAAATAGTTCAAGAAAGCGATCCGGTCTTAAGAAAAAAGGCCGAGCCGGTAAAAAATCCAAATGAAAATTTTTACGATTAATAATAAAGAAGAGGAAAAATTTCTACGACTCAAAGTCGCTGATTTTGATTTTGATAAATTCGGCAAAAAAGAAATTTCCGAATTATTGAAAACGATGCGGGGAATAATGATCGAAGCTCGAGGCATTGGCTTGAGCGCCAATCAATTAGGGTTGGACTTGAAATTTTTTATCGCTCAAATTTCAGACAAGCCGTTGAAGCGCGATGAAAATAATAAAAGCATTATGCCATCGCTGGATGAAATGGAATTTTACGCGATTTTTAATCCGGAAATCGTAAAATTCTCTAAAGAAAAGATATTGACGGAGGAGGGTTGTTTAAGCGTACCGGGCGTTTACGGATTAGTTGAACGGTCTGCCAAAATTACTATCGTCGGTCGGGATGAAAACGATAAGAAAATAAAAATCAAAGCCTCTGGTATCTTAGCTCGAGTTTTCCAACACGAATTTGACCATCTAAATGGAGTTTTATTTATAGACAAAGCGAGTAATATCCATAAAATAAAATGAAGTACATATTTTTTGGGACACCGAAATTTGCGGCGATTGTTTTGGAGAAATTAATAAATGCCGGCTATATTCCGGAGGCTGTTATCTGCAATCCGGACGAACCGATTGGCAGAAAGCAGATTCTCACTCCCCCGCCAACCAAAATTTTGGCTAGAAAATACGGAATTAATATTTTACAGCCGGAAATTTTGGCAAATTACAAATTACAAATCACAAATCACAAACCGGATTTAGCAATTGTCGCGGCGTATGGAAAAATTCTGCCCAAAGAAATTTTGGAAATTCCCAAACACGGATTTATAAATATTCATGGTTCCCTGCTTCCCAAGTACCGGGGCGCATCACCGATACAATCGGCGATATTAAACGGCGATAAAGAAACGGGAATTACAATAATGAAAGTTGATGAAGAAATTGACCACGGCCCGATAATTTCAAATGTCAAAATCCAAATTTCAGACGACGATACTTACGAGATTTTAAGCCAAAAATTGGCGGTAACAGGAGCAGAACTTTTAACAAAAGTTATTCCCGATTATATTTATGGGAAAATCGAGCCGGTAGCACAGGACCATTCAAAAGCCACTTACACAAAAATCATTAAAAAAGAAGATGGGAAAATTGATTGGTCAAAGAGTGCGGAGGAAATTGAAAGAATGACGCGGGCGTTTTACCCTTGGCCGACGGCTTGGGCAATTTGGAATAATAAAATTTTAAAAATTATCAGAGCAGATATTACAGGTGGCAATAATCATGAAATTGGTCAAATATTTTTGACCAATAAAAAAGAATTGGCTGTTAAATGCGGCAGTGGCAGTTTGATTATTAAAAAAATGCAGCTTGAGGGAGGAAAAATTTTATCAGCAAAAGAATTTTTAAACGGCCACAAAGATTTTTTCAATGAGGATTGTTTAAAATAAAATCTAAAAATTTTTCGCCTAAAGTTTGTTTAGGTTTTTTATGACCGGTTTTTTGTCTTATTTCTTTTAAGCGCAACCGGGTTTCTTCCTCTCCTATTTTTATAATCTCTGATGAATTTTCAAATTCAAACCAGTGATAATGGAAGATCGGAGGTTTTATGACAATGTCGGCCGATTGTTTTAAAACATTTTTTGCAAGTTGATATTCGAGCACTGAAAGCGATTGAGTAATGACGGAGTACATATCCTTGATGTTAATCATCTCTTCCGGTTCTTCAAGCCAGCGGCTGGAAACATCAACGGCTATAACAAATTCCGCTCCCAATTCCTTAACCACGTCGGCTGGCACCGGATTAACCAATCCGCCATCCATTAATAAGTTGCCATCAATTTCAACCGGGCTAAAAATTATAGGGACAGCAATACTGGCTCTTATGGCGTCAACCAAATTTCCGCTTTTAAGCCGGACTTCATCGCCATTTTTAACATTGGTCGCCACCGCCACAAAAGGAATCTGGCAATTTTCGATTTTCAGAGCGCCTAGTTCTTCTTTTAATTTTTCCGCGACATTATCTCCCCTAAAAAACGCACTGCTTCTTTTTTTTATAATATCGCTTAGTGAAAAAATATCTTTTTTTCTGATGCTAAGCATCAATTTTTCAAGACCTTTTATATCTTTTGTGGCGGCGTAGTAACCGCCGACTAAAGCGCCCATACTGGTGCCAGCGATAAAATCAATATTGACACCGGCATTTTCCAACGCTTTAATAACTCCGATATGGGCAAGGCCTTTAACGGCTCCCCCGCCTAAAGCTAAGCCGATTTTTTTGTGTTTGACAGCGTATTTTTCCATTTATGCAAACTTTTAATATTGCGCACCAAAGTGTTTTTTCTTGCCCGCCACTGGTCTCCCGTTCTAAAAGCAGTTTTGTCTTTTGCCGCGTTGTTTCTTGAATAATTTTTCATGGCTTTATTTTATGATAAATTTATGATAAAGTAAACCACGAATATGGGAAATCTTGTCTTATATAGAAAATATCGGCCGCAAAATTGGGATGAGGTTATCGGCCAGGAACACGTGGTGCGGACTTTGACCAATGCCTTAAAGCTCAACCGTGTCAGCCACGCTTATTTGTTTAGCGGGCCGCGGGGCACTGGTAAAACCACTATTGCCCGCCTTTTGGCAAAATCCGTCGGTTGCGCAGATTTGGACTTAATAGAAATTGACGCGGCTTCAAATCGCGGCATTGATGAAATAAGACAATTACGCGATGGCATTAAATTCGCGCCAACTGCCGGAAAATATAAAGTTTTTATCATTGATGAAGTCCACCAACTCACCAAGGAAGCCTTTAACGCTCTTTTAAAAACTTTGGAAGAGCCGCCGGCTCACGCCATTTTTATTTTAGCGACAACCGAAGTCCATAAAGTGCCAGGAACGATTCTTTCCCGGGTTCAGCAATTTGCTTTCAGAAGATTAACGGTTGCGGAAATTATTAAAAAACTCCAAAAAATTGTTGAGGCGGAAAAAATAAAAATTGATGAAGAGGCCATGCGTCTGATTGCCGCTTATGCCGGCGGGAGTTATCGCGATGCCGAATCAATGCTTGAACAATTAAGGGTTTGGAACGACAAAATAATTGTGAAGGAAGATATCGAGGAGCTTCTTGGCGCTGTTGATTTTGAAAAAGTAAAAGTGATGACGGATTGTCTTAATAGTGCTGGTGCCAAAGAAGCGATTGATTATGTTGGTAAATTAACCGAAGGAGGGACTGACCTTGAAATGTTCGCTAAGACTCTTATAAACCACCTACGAAAAATAATGCTTATTAAAGTTGATAGTTCCCTAGCGAATTTAATGGCTCAAGAATTAACGCCGGATCAAATGGAAATCGTGATAAACCAAGCGGCTGCTTTTTCTCTTAGCGATATCGCGCAAGCGATTAGGATTTTCACGGTTGCCCAAAACGACATTAAACGCTCGCCAATCCCCTCTCTTCCGATTGAATTAGCAGTAGTAGAAATAATTAACAATAAAATATAACCATTGCGGGGTCGTCTAATGGTAGGACAGCGCCCTTTGGAGGCGTTTATCGGGGTCCGAATCCCTGCCCCGCAGCTATCCTTCGCTAAAGCTACGGAATAGCATGCTATTAAATTCTAAAAAACATGTATTACACCTACATATTATTAAGTTCAAAATTTCATAAATTTTATTTTGGCTCAACTAACGATTTAAAATCACGATTTAAACTTCACAATTCGGGTGAAGTAAAATCTACCAAACCATATATTTCCTGGGAACTTATCTGGTATGCTGGTTTTAGCACGGAAAAAGAGGCAAGAAATTTTGAACTTTATTTAAAGACTGGTTCGGGAAAAGCATTTGCATACAAACGGCTAATTCCTGTAGCTTTAAAGAAGGATTTCTTGTCAGGGCGGAAAGGTAGTCCGAAGTCATCCATCGCCCACAGGGCGAAGGATTGACGTAGGATACCCTGCCCCGCAGCCAGCATCAGCGCGGTATCGTGGTAGACCGAAAAGCGAGGTTTTAAGCCACTCAAATAAATTTTATGCGTTTTGTCTTGCGTTCAAAAATTCATAAAGCTACAGTTACCGAAGCCGATCTCAACTATAATGGGAGTATTACTATTGATGAGGATTTGATTGAGAAAGCAGGTTTCTGGTCAGGAGAAAAAGTTTTAGTGGTCAGCAACACATCAGGTGTGCGCTTGGAAACATATGTTATTGCGGGTAAAAAAGGAACTGGAATTATTTGTATGAACGGTGCGTCCGCCCATCTTATCAAAAAAGGCGAAGAAATTATTGTTATGGGCTTTGAGTTAACCGATAAGCCAATAAAACCATTAAACGTCCTCGTGGACAAAAATAATAAATTCATAAATTATTTATGAATACAAAGCAAATTCGCTTCCGATTCTTTATTATGGTATAATGGATGCAATGAAACTTGAAGAAATAAAAAAATTACGAAAAATCATCTGGAATGTAAATAAAAAACATCGGGAAAGTTTTACTTCCCTTGAAAAATTCGCTATTTGGATAACCGAGCGCATCGGAACAATGGGTTTCTTTTTCCTATTGTTTGCCTGGACTATTAGTTGGTTAATTTGGAATATTTTTGTCCCGCCAAATTTGAAATTTGATCCTTTTCCGGCTTTCGTTTTGTGGCTTTTTATATCAAACATGCTTCAGCTTTTCTTTTTGCCTTTAATTATGGTCGCCCAGAATTTACAGGGGCGCCATGCCGAAATGAGAGTGGAAAGCGATTTTGAAATAAATCTGAAAGCCGAAAAAGGATTGGAAGCGATTTTGGAATCTCTGGAAAAACAAGAAAAAGATATCGCTAAAATTTTAGACAAACTTACCCGCCCTTAACTGCGGTCAAGCGCCCGCAAGACCATCGCGGAAGCGATTTTTTCTTATTTAAAAGACCGTCTGGTTTTTTACTTTTTAAATACAATATATTTATAGCCGAAGAAGTTGCCGAAGAAAGCAATAATAATGGCGAAAACCAGCGCTATATTGGCCCAAATCTTTAAGTCTATGCCCATTGGGGCGCCAATTACATTAACAATTAGATGCAAAATTCCAATATTTATAACGGCCACAACGGTGGAAACAAAGAAAAATTGAAAGGCGTCCTTATTGGTTGTTTCCGTGCCTATTTTCTCAAAAGTCCAATGGCGATTCCAAAAAAAACTGTTGGTAACGGTTATAATAAAGGCGGCGATGAAAAATAAATCAATAGTGATACCGGAAGCAATATTGGTTATAAAAATTAAAAAATTATAAATTCCGGCGTTAAGAAATGTGTTTAAAACGCCTATAACTCCATATTTACCCATCTGCAAAAACCCTATTTTATTTTTGCGTTTTGCTATTAAATAAAATAAATAAAGACCTAAAATAGCGCCGGCCGGAATAAAAAATATCCAAACAGCCGTAAAAGATTTTAATCCAATCCCCCATTTTGCCAATAGCTCCAGAACTTTTATATTTTTTAGTGTCGGCAGAGAGAGCCAAACTACAACTTCACCGGCTAAAATAGCCAGCCAAAAATCTTTTTTTGTATATTTTATTTCCATGTGGAATATATTTTAACATAAATAATTTTATGATAAAATAAGGTTATGCCTAGAAAGTATATAATTGTGTTGATTATTGTTATTGCCTTAGCGATCTTTTTTAGGTTTTTGCAATTTACTTCAATTCCAGCCGGACTTTATCAAGATGAGGCAATGAATGGCACCGACGCTTTGTCGTCTTTAAATAGCGGCGAATATAAAGCCTTTTACACCAATAATAATGGTCGGGAAGGAATGATCGTGTGGCTTGACGCTTTAGCTATCAAGCTTTTTGGCACAGAGCCCTGGGTTTTAAGATTGTTTCCCGCCATTGCCGGAGTTTTAGCGGTTTTAGGTCTTTATTTTCTGGCAAGAGAATTATTTGGTGTGGAAATCGCTTTAGCTTCAAGTTTTTTTATGGCGACGAGTTTTTGGGCGGTGAATTTCAGCCGGATAGGATTCCGGGCTGGCTTAATGGTTCCAATTTTAATCTGGTCTTTTTATTTTTTACTGCGAGGCTTTAAACTATCGGTGTCCGACACCTATAATAATAGGTGTCGGACACCGATAGTTTGTTTTGTTTTGGCGGGAATTTTGTTCGGTTTGGGGTTTTACACTTATATTTCATATAGGTTCGCTCCGGTATTGGCGTTATTGGCGTTTTTGCCGGTTTTAATAAAACAAAATAAAAAGGAATTGTGGTTTGGTGTTTTACTTTTTATTTTCGCGGTTTTTGTCGCGGCTTTGCCTATTGGACTTTATTTTTTACATAATACAGCCGATTTTTTTGGTAGAACCTCTCAAGTTTCTTTGTTTTCCCAGACCTCACTCATTAAAGCTTTTATTGTTAACACCGCAAAAACTCTTGGAATGTTTAATATCGCCGGAGATTTTAACTGGAGACACAATTATGCTGGCGCGCCGGAATTATTATTGCCGGTGGGGCTATTGTTTCTTTTAGGAATTTGGCTAAGCATTAAGCGATTTGCTTTTGAAGATAAATTTTTGCTTTCTTGGCTGGCGGTTTTTTCATTGCCCAATATTTTGACGACCGAAGGAAATCCCCACGCTTTAAGAGCTTTAGGCGCCATGCCGACAGTAATAATATTTTCCGGCATTGGTTTGGTTTGGCTTTATAAAAAAGTTCACTCCCGCCTTCAGCTTTTGAGATTAAAAAAAGAAATTTTTTTGTTTTTAGTTATATTTTTAATTTTTGTTGGAGCTTGTGACTTTAATAAATATTTTAATCTTTGGGCTTTTAATCCAAATGTGGACAGCGCTTTTTCCCAAAATCAAGTCAAAATTGCCGATTATTTAAATAATTTGCCGAAAGAAACAGAAAAATATGCCATTTGGAGCGCGAGCGATAGGGCGACCGATAATGGCCTTCCGGTGTCGGCTCAAACGGTTTATTTTCTGACAACGAAAAAAATTAACGTTCATTATTTGAAATCAGATGAGCTTGATAAAATAAAACCCAATGGAAAAGGCTTGGTTATCGCTCCACTGTATTTTGATTTGGATTTATTGCACAATTTAAATAAACAATTTCCGCAAAGCAGAATTAATTTTATTCATATAAACACTGCCATTGTGGCAGTTCCATAATATGACCCCGATATACAACTTGCCGAAAGCTCGCCGCAAAATAACCCAAACAACAAAAATATGATTTTACTAACAAATAAGCTAATAATTAACAAAGAATCAACATTGCTCGCTTTAATTTTGCGTGCGGCAAGTTGATATACGGGGTATGAAAAAAGTCAATATTTTAGCCACTACGCTTTTAGCGCTTTTCGGCCTGCTTGCCGTAACCAGCATGTGGAATGATTCTGCGAACTACGATGAAAGAATCCACCTTCCGGCCGGTTATTCTTATATAACCCAGCAAGATTTGCGGCTTAATCCAGAACATCCGCCCTTAGTGAAAGATTTGGCCGCTTTGCCGCTTTTATTTATGAAAATCAATTTTCCTTATCAAAGCTGGGGCTGGAATACGTCTTTAACGTCCGATTCATTGCGGACTCCAGCTTGGCAAACTGATGTGGGTTTCGGCAATGATTTACTCTACTACTCTGGAAATGATGCTCAAAATATGATGAGATACGGAAGAATTCCAATTATTTTAATTGGAATTCTTCTCGGGTTTTATATTTTTAGATTTGCCAAAGAACTGTGGGGAAATTTAGCCGGAATAATTGCTTTAATTTTTTATTCCTTCTCCCCCACTTTTTTGGCGCACACGCGACTTGTGACCACCGATGTAGCCGCCGCCGCTGCTTTCTTCATAGGTTTTTATTATTTATATAAATGGCTTAAAATGCCAACCCGGCGCAATTTATGGGTTTTGGGAATTGTTTTTGGACTTAGTTTATTAACTAAATTTTCAACATTTCTTTTAGTTCCGATTTTCGGGTTTATTATTTTAGTTTGGATTTTATTGCAGGAACGGGGCAAAAAATTATGGGCTTTAAAAAAGTATTTCGGCGGTTTTATTTTGGTTTTAGTTGTTGCCTACTTGGTGGTTGGCGCGGTTTATGCTTTTCACGTTTGGCATTATCCCATTCAAAAACAAGCCGTTGACACTACCTTTATTTTATCCACATTCGGCTTCAGGCCATTGGCCAATTTGAGCGTCTGGATTTCTTCACAACCCGTACTGCGGGCTTGGGGGCATTATTTCTTGGGGCTTTTGATGGTGTTTCAGCGATCCGGCGGCGGCAATACCACTTATTATCTTGGCGAAGTTTCGGCTAGCGGCTCGCGGTCTTATTTCCCATTGGTTTATTTGATTAAAGAACCGCTTCCTTACATTTTATTAACTTTGTTTGCCTTGTTTTTGGCTTTGGAAAAGCTTGCCGCTTATAAAACATCAGGCGGCAAATTATTTCGACAGGATTTTTCTAATCTGTTAAAAAATAATTTTGCCGAGTTTGGAATACTGGTAATCATTGTTGCTTATTGGATTTTCTCCATTAAATCCAATTTGAATATCGGCATCCGCCATATTTTGCCTACTTTGCCGTTTATTTACGCTCTAACGGCTCACCAGATAAGCTCTTGGATAAAAGGCGGCACACAGGAGCGAATTTCAAATTATCATGGATTTTGGCAGCTTTTTGGCTTATATTGGCAGCGCATTAAAAAGAGCTTTATTATCGCGGTTCTATTTATTTGGGCTATTGTTTCTGTTGTTTCGGTACGGCCATCGTTTTTGGCTTATTTTAATGGAATTGCTGGCGGCCCCAGTAATGGCTATAAATTTGTTGTTGATTCCAATAACGACTGGGGGCAGGATATTTTGAGACTTTCACAATTTGTGGAAAAAAATAATATTAGAGAAATTAAGATGGATTATTTTTCCGGCGCCCCGGCGGAATATTATATAAAAACCGCCAATATTGAATCTTTTAACCGCGAAACGCCGCAAAAAGGCTGGCTGGCAGTTTCAGCGACGATTTTAATGGGCGCCTGCAAGGGCGATAAAATCCCCTGCTCTTTCAACGAGCGCGCCTACACTTGGCTTGACCAATATAAACCGATCGCAAAAATCGGCTATTCAATTTTCGTTTACGATATTAAATAATCCGTTATCTCATTTTATAAAAAATGCGGCTGGGAATACGCAAATCTACGTATTCTAACTTTGAATCATTAGTCTTTACAGCTTCGTTTAAAATCGTAAATAAATTATTGGCTTCTAATATCGGATCTTGATTTTGATCCAGATAAATTAACCAGCCGCGATCGGTTACGGCTACTAAATCAAAATTTGCCGAGGGCTTGATTTTAAATTCTATAATTTTAGGTTGATCGTTTTCCGTGATTTTATTGTTAAAGTTGGTTATAAAAGTTAATTGTCCATTGATTAAAACTTGATCGCCCAAAGAAACTTCTTTTTTCTCAAGGTCTTCTATTTTTAGAATTAAAGCTCCTTCGGTTTGCGGCGCTTCTTTAAAAACAATCCCCTCTTTGTCAAAATAATAACAATTAGTTTTATTACACCAAATGCCGATTTGAATTCTTTTTTCAAAATTAACTATCAAACCGTGAAGTAGTTCTTTTTTAATGCTAATGTCGGTTATGGCGGGGAAAGCCGCGGCCAAACCGGATTTTATTTTGTTTTTTGAAAGTATAAATATATTTTCTCCGAGATCTAAAGGCGTACTATTGATTATAAGTTTATGAATATCATTATTAGTCACAGAATCATTTTCCGGCACTTTTATTTTCGTTATTTTAAAAAATGGCGAAAAGAAAAATAACCACATTATGGCTAAAAATATGATGGTAAAAAAAAACCAAAAAAATACAACTTTCCAACGCTTGGTTCTCTCTTCTTTTTTTATTGTTTTAAACCGCCAGTATTTGCTTGAAGGCATATATATTTTTCCAAAACTTTCGGGATTTTTATAGTGCCGTCCTTCAGCTGATAATTTTCCATTATGGCAATTATTGTTCGGCCCATGGCAAAAGCCGTGCCGTTTGACGTATGGACCAATTCATTCTTGCCTGTTTTCGGGCTTTTATAACGGATATTCAATCGGCGTGATTGAAAATCGGTGTCATTTGAAGTCGAATGGGTTTCTCGGTATTGGTTTTGTCCCGGCATCCAAGCCTCAATATCATATTTATTAGCCGCCTGAACTCCCAAATCGCCGGTGCAAATTTGAAGCACCCGATAAGGAATTTCCAGCGCTTTCATTAATTTTTCTTCCACTAAGAGTAAAAATTCGTGCTCTTTTTTAGAATCTTCCGGCCGCGCAAAACTAAACATCTCGACTTTATCAAATTGATGGACGCGTAAAATACCTTTGGTGTCCTTGCCGTAAGAGCCGGCTTCGCGGCGGAAACACGATGAGAATCCGACATAGCGGAGAGGCAGTTGTTTTTCGCTAAATACCTCGTTCATATGCATTGCGCCTATCGCCTGCTCTGAAGTTCCTATTAAATACAGATCGTCTTTTTCAAGGTGATAAACTTCATCTTCGTTGTAATCTAGATATCCCATGCCTCGCATTGCTTCCGGTTTCAAAAAAACGGGCGGAATGATAGGAATAAAACCTTCCTTTCTTAGCGTGTCAAAAGCAAAGTGAACAAGAGCAAATTCCAAATCAACGGCGTCTCGCAATAAATAGCCAAAACGTGAGCCAGCTGCCTTGCCGGCTCGTTCAGTATCAACCCATCCCAATTTCTCATTTAACATTAAATAATCTTTTGGATTGAAATTAAATTTTGGTTTTTCCTCTACCTCTCGCAAAACTGTATTGTCGGCTTCGTCTTTTCCGATTGGAACTTCTGGCAGTGGGAGATTCGGCAGTTTTCTTGCGATAAAACCTATTTTTTCAGAGAAAATTTTTTCTTCGTTTTCTAATTCGGCAAGTTTTATTTTGATTTCTTTCCCTTTTTCAATATTTTTTTCTTCAGCGATTTTTTTGCGTTCGGCGTTTAATTCTTCTATTTTTTTTCTAAAAACATTTTTTTTCTCGTCTAATTTAAGCAGAAGATCAATATCGACATCAAACCCCTTAGCTTTTATGCCTTTTATAACTTCTTTTTTATTTTCCCTAATAAATTTTATATCTAACATATTAATCTTTTGGACGCATTGTCGGGAAAAGAATAATTTCTCTTAAGGTATGGGAATTAGTTAAAAGCGCCGCTAGGCGGTCTATGCCAATTCCAAATCCGGCGCAAGGCGGTAGGCCGTATTCTAAGGCCTCCAGAAAATCTTCGTCAAATCGCTGAGCTTCTTCGTCGCCTTTCTCTCTAAGCGTTTCCTGTTCCTCAAACCTTTTGCGCTGTTCTATCGGATCATTTAATTCCGTAAAGGCCTTAACCAATTCCAGCCCGCCTATAAAAATCTGGAAAGCGTCGGCTTTTGAAAAATCTTTTTCAAGGGTTTTTGAAAGCGGTAAAAGCTCTTTGGGAAAACCGCTCACAAAGGTTGGTTGAATTAAGGTTTTTTTGGCGAGATCCCAGCCCGAGGCTGGTCCGCCTTGGGCGGACAAATCGCCAAATTCTTTAATTAAATCGTCGTATTTTTTTTCTTTAAAAGGCCTGGAAAAATCGATTGAATTATCCTCATAAATTATGGTTAAATTGTTGTCATTCAATTTTTTGACTAAAGACCTAAAAAAATCCCTCAAGAATATTTTTAAATAAGATGAGTTTTTATAAGCGATATAGGCCTCAAGTATGGTGAATTCCGGATTATGATGCGCATCCATGCCTTCATTTCTGAAATTGCGCCCGATTTCATAAACTTTTTCAAAACCGCCGACTAAAAGTCGCTTAAGATAAAGTTCCGGCGCGACACGCAAATACAAATCTAAATTCAAGACGTTAAGGTGGGTTTTAAACGGCTTAGCCGTGGCGCCGCCCGGGATTGGTTGCAGTATAGGTGTTTCAAATTCTATAAATCCATTATTTTCAAAAAAATTCCGCAGTTCGCTTAAGATACGCGATCGTGTTAAAAATTTTTCTTTAATCTCCGGATTCGTCAAAAGGTCAAGGTATCTCTTGCGGTATCTTTCTTCCACATCTTTAAGACCATGCCACTTTTCTGGAAGCGGCCGGAGGGTTTTGGCAACAATTTTTATCTCCCTAACGCGAACTGTTTTTTCTCCTTGTTTGGTCTTAAAAACAGAACCTTTGACTTCTATAAAATCGCCAATATCAAACCCAGTTAAAAATTCACTGTAGGATTTTTTTCCGTCTTTGGCGCCCGCCCGATCTTCAGGCGGGGATAAATCTTTGGGATTTAAAAAACACTGAATTTTTCCGCTATCGTCTTCCAAGTCAAAAAACGTTGCTTGGCCGTGGGTTCTTACTAATTTAGTCCTGCCGGCTAAATAAAATTCTTTTTTAGTCAGTTGCCAAAGCCAAAATTTATTAAGAACCGCTCTGACTTGAAAATCTCGTTTTGTATCGCTCGGATATGGGTTTTTAAGGCTAGCTTTTAGAGCTTCCAATTTTTGAATCCTGGTTTTGCGAAGTTCTTCAAGTGGCGTCATGTTTCAAATTTAAAATTAAAAATTTAAAATTGTTGAGATTTTTTTATTTTTACTTTTCTATCTTGATAATCTTATATTTCGTGATACCACTGGGACTTTTGACCTCAATTTTATCCCCTATCTTCCGGCCCAAAAACGCCCGCCCTAAAGGCGATTCATTCGAAATTTTTCCTTCCTGCGGTTTAGCTTCGGCCGAACCGACGATGTTAAATATTTCCGCGTTATTGTTTGATTTGACTTCAATGGTTGAGCCCACTCTGACAATGTCCTCCTCACTCGAAGTTTCAATTACCACGGCATTTTTTAAAAGTTCTTCGAGTTCAATAATGCGGTTTTCGTTAAACGATTGCGCTTCTTTCGCCTCAAAATATTCTGCATTCTCGGAAAGATCTCCTAAATCTTTGGCTTCTTGAAGGCGCACTGCGATTTCCTGACGTTTTTTTGTTTTTAATTCCTGAAGTTCTTTTTTGATGGTTTCAATCCCCTCTTGACTTAAATAAGTTTGTTGTGCCATATTTTTCTAAAATTTAGAATAAAGTGAATAAATTTTAGCTAAAAATATGAGCATCCCGTCACGGCGGGATAGCCCACATATTAATTATTTATTTAGTTTATCATAATTTTGATTGTAATACCATTGGAAGACTTCTTTAGCCACGGGAACGGCGGCGGTTGAACCTTCTCCGGCGCCCTCAATGACAATGGCTATGGCAATTTGAGGGTCTTCATAAGGCGCAAAACCCGTGAACCAAGCATTGGTTTTTTTATTTAAGTTAGAATAAACTTGGGCGGTACCAGTTTTACCGGCGACTTTTATTGGCAAATCTTTTAAAAGATAAACCGAGCCTTCGGTTACCGCATCTCGCAGGCCTTCGCGGACTATTTCAAGCTTGCCATTATCGACTAAATTTGTTCTTATAATTTCTGGCTTAAATTCTTCTATGGTCTTGTTGTTAGAATCGGTAATTTTTAAAACTATTTTAGGTTGCCACAATGTTCCGCCATTAGCAACAGCAGCCATAGCTGAGACAAGTTGAAGCGGCGTAATTATAACATCTCCTTGGCCAATAGAAACATTATAAGTGTCGCCGGTATACCAATTTTCATGTTTAATCGCTTTTTTCCAAGCCGGATTAGGTATTAAACCGCCGGCTTCTCCCGGCAAGTCAATGCCAAGGGGCGGTCCAAAGCCAAAAAGTTTAAGATATTTTTCAATCCGATCAATGCCCAATCCTTTAACATTTTTGTAGCCGCCACCTATTTCATAAAAATAAACATTTGCCGAAACAGCCAAAGCCCGGCGCATATCAACAAATCCTTGGGGCCGCCAATCGTGAAAGACGTAGGTTATTTCCGGATTGTATTCATTAGGAACGGTGATATATCCTAAAGTGTCATCGATTTTATAATTAGGATCAATAGTATTTTCAGCCAAAGCAGCCGAGGCTATGAATGGTTTAATTGTTGATCCCGCTGGATAAAAACCGCTGATTACTCTGTTGAAGAAGGGGCGATTTTTATTATTAATGAGTTCTTGATAGGTTTTATTTCTTAGATTATTGTTAAAAATATTATTGTCAAAATTCGGCAAGCTGACCAATGATAAGATTTTGCCCGACTTAGCATCTAAAACAACAGCGGCTGCTCCCGGCGCGTTGGTTTGGACCATCTTGGCGTAAATTGCGTCGGTTAAAAGTTTTTGAAGATCGCCGTCAATATTTAAAATTAAATTATTGCCTGGCTGCGCCTCTTCGGCCATTAAAGTTTTTAAAACGGTATTATCGGAATTAACCGAGATGGCTATCTTCGCTGGTACGCCCCTTAATTCTTTTTCATATTGAGCCTCGAGCCCGTCTTTTCCGATAAAATCTGATAGTGAATAATAAGAATCGGCTTTAAGATCATCAACTGTCACTTTTCCGGTATGACCGATTAAGTGTGAAAAATAAGACCCTTCCGGATAATTGCGCTTAGTTTCTTTGCTGATAAAAAGACCGGGCAAGTTTGGCAGATGGGTTTCAAGTTCAATAAGGGCAGCTTGATCTAAGTTTAAATTGAGTGAAATTGGTTCAGTGGAATTTTTGTTTAAGTTTTTTGTAAAATCGGCAACTTCAGCATTGTTTTTCCCGAGAATTTTGGAAATTTGCTGAGTCCAATTATCAAGATCCTCTTTTTTCTTCGGAAGGTCGGCGGGAATAATTAATAAATTTAAACTGGGAACATCCAAGGTAAGAACTTTATTATTGCGGTCATAAACTATGCCGCGCGGCGCCTGGTTGTAATAAAATCGGACACTATTTTCGCTCGCTTTCAGGGCATAATAAGCTCCTTGCCAGATTTGGAGCCAAAAAGCCCTGGCTAAAAAAAGAGTCAAAATCATTATCGTGATAATAAAAATAGTGAAAATTCCCGTTCTCTCAATGGGGATTTCTAATTTAGCTGCCGCTTCTTTATCTAGTAGGATTTCCTCCGGCTCAATTTCAACATGGTTTTTTCTAAGTAAATTTCTAAGCATTTTGAGTTTTCACTCTACGGGTGGTCACCCGTAGAGTGGTAATTTTGAAAATAATCAACAATATTAAGATGGTTGAAATTAATTCCGTTAGAATTTCACGGCCGGAGAAATAAAGTCCAAATTCCCCGTTAGTCAGCAGCCAGTTCAAAAAGCGGTAAAGCATTACGCCGATCGTGCTTATGAGCAATATACTTTCCGTTTTTAAAGTCAAAAATACAATTTTATAAAGGATAATTAAAATGGCGGTAAGAATCAATAAAACTAAACTATTTGTTCCGAAACTTGAAAAATAATTTAAACCGGTTAAAATACCGCCCAACCAAGCAAAAATAAGGGCTTTTGAATCATTTCTGGTAAGCACTAAGTATAAAATTAATATTAAAAAAAGATTTAGGTTTAAAAAAGACGAATTTATAAATGAAACTTGAAAACTAGCCAGGAAGATTAAAAAAAGCGCTGTGCCAATGATTGAAAGAGAATTTCTATAGTTTCTATTCATTGAGAGCTAAGAATTACAAATACGCTGTCAAAATCCTGAAGCTTGGATAGTAATTCAATATCTGCCGTATTAAAAACCTGATTATCTTGGGATTTCACCTCTTTAATTTTTCCGATAATAAAACCTCGAGGCCAGATTCCATCAGTTCCGGAAGAAATAACTAATTCTCCTATTTCCGGTTTTTTATCTTTAACAATTAAGTCAAAAATAACATCAGAGCCCAAACCGCGAACCAAGCCGGAAATTTTGCTCGTTGCCGTAATGGCAGATATTCGGCTTTGGGTGTCTAACATTGTTTGGACTTTAGAGATACCATAACTGGCATCGGCAATGCGGCCAATAAGTGTTTCACCTTCCGAAATTACAACCATGCCAGTGGCAATACCGTCATTTGTGCCCTTATCAATTAAAAAGGAGCGGTTATTCTGGAAATCGCGTCCAATAACGCTGGCCAGACGAGTGTTAATGGCTTTTTGCGACAAATTTAATTTCTTCCTAAGAAGGAAGTTTTCTTCTTCAAGCTGAGACAGTTTTGCTAACTTATTATAAAGATCTAAATTTTCTGAGATCAAACGGGTATTCGATTCTTTTATATTTTTTATATTAAATACGACGCTTTGCCAAAAAAACAGCCAGTTACTTGCCTTGCTGAATACAATTTCAAATGGTCTTAGAATCTCGCTTAAATAATGTTTAAATAATAAAATTATTTGGTTTTGACCAAAAAAAATAATAACCAAACTCAATAAAAGCAGAATAAAAAATACTGTTAAATTGTGTTTTGTCATACTATTTTATTTTTTTAAATATTGCTTACTAGGATTTCTTTTAAAGATTCAACGTCTTCAAGGATAATGCCGCAGCCGCGCACTACGGCTGTTAACGGGTCCTCGGCTAATCTGGTTGGAATGCCGGTAACTTTCTCAACCATTTCGGGAAAGCCCCGAAGCAAACTGCCGCCGCCGGCTAAGATTATGCCCCTACTCATTAAGTCACTGATAAGTTCCGGCGGCGTTTCTTCCACTACGGAACGAATTTCTGAAATTATAGCGTTAACCGACGAGACAATAGCTTCGCTGATTTCCAAGTCGCTTATCAGTACTTCCTTTGGTAAGCCGCTTATAAGATCTCGGCCTTTTATCGTTGCGACCAGTTTTTCTTTCAAAGGCGAAACCGAACCGATTGAGATTTTTATTTCTTCCGCGGTTCTTTCACCGATTAGCAGTTGAAATTCGTCGCGGGCATATTGAATAATATCCTCATTCATTTTTTCACCGGCAATCCTTAAATTGCGGGAAACCACAATGCCCCCTAAAGAAATTACCGCGACATCGGTAGTCCCGCCGCCGATGTCAACAATCATGTTGCCAACAGCATCAGAAATTGGTAAACGGGTTCCGATGGCAGCTGCCACTGGTTCTTCAACTAGATAAACCTCTCTGGCGCCGGCATTGCGCACAGCGTCTTCTACCGCCCGGCGTTCCACTTCGGTTACTCCAGAGGGGATGCCAATAACGACACGCGGCCTCACCAAGAAGCTGTAAGCACTTTGGTGAGCCTTGTTGAAAAAGTATCTTAACATTTGTTCGGTAACTTCAAAGTCAGAAATAACACCATCAATGAGCGGTCGGATGGCAACGATATGGCCGGGCGTGCGCCCTATCATTTTTTTAGCCACGTCGCCCACGCTTAAAACTTGATTGGTTTTTTTATTAATGGCGACAATTGATGGTTCATTGATGATGATGCCGCGCCCTCTTACATATACCAGAGTGTTGGTTGTTCCAAGGTCAATGCCGATATCCCGTGAAAAAATTTTAAATAAGCGATTAAACATTATAAATTTTCAATTTTCAATTTCTAATTTTCATTGAATTTTCAATGATTAAATTTTCAAAAAATTCAAAATTCTAAATTTTTAGATTCTGAAATCTTTATTAATTTTGTTTTTTTCTGATTTCTTTGTTTTAGCTCAAAAGAATCTTTTCCAAGCGTTTTTTGGCTAACCACCGCGCGCCAAGGAATTCCTATTAAATCAGCGTCGGCAAATTTCTCACCAGCTGTTTTATCATTGCGGTCGTCGTATAATACTTCTATTCCTTTATCAATAAGATTTTTGTAAATTTTTTCCGCTTGTTTTTTAATTGAGGCTTCATCTCTTGCGGAAATCTCAATGAGATGAACTTTAAAAGGCGCTATTGTTTTTGGCCAGATAATTCCCTTATTGTCATGATGAATTTCCACTATGGCTCCCATTACCCGGCCCAACCCAATGCCATAAGAACCCATTATTACATATTCTCTTTTGCCTTTTGAATTTATAAATTGCAGGTTGAAAGCTTTGGAGTATTTGGCCCCTAAAGGAAAAAGATTGCCGACTTCAATAGCACTTTCCATTCTGATTTCTCCCTTGCACTTGGGGCATTTGCCGCCATTTTTAAACTTAGAAATTTCTTTATTTTCTGCGTATTCGCATTTTGAACAAACTAAAATTGTGTCTTCCCCGACTGGGCTTATCACTTGAAATTCATGAGTGTTATTTGAAGTGAAAACTCCGCCGGGCGCTACGGTATAAATGGATTTGAGACCGCAACGATTGAAAATTTTGAAATAAGCCATTTTTACTTTTTCATAATAATCTTGAAGATCTGTTTCTGAAGAATGGAAACTGTATAAATCTTTCATAATAAATTCTCGGCCGCGCAATAATCCTGATTTTACCCTGGGTTCATTGCGAAACTTTGTTTGAATCTGATAAGCGGCAAACGGCAAGTCTTTGTAGGAGTTTATATATTTTGTTGCGATTACTGTTAAGACCTCTTCGTGCGTCCAGCCCATAACAAAACCAGCTGTTTTATCATTTTTCCCCATCACCTCAAAACCTATCGGCACGTCCCAACGACCGGTGGTATCTAAATACTTTTTTTCTACCAAAGCCGGCATAAACATTTCCTGTCCTCCAATAGCATTCATTTCTTCCCGAATAATATTGACAATTTTTTCCAGCACTCTAAAGCCCAAAGGTAAATAGGAGTAAACGCCGGCAGAATTTTTATAAACAAAACTGCCTCGTTCTAAAAGCTGGGCGTTGACACTGGTTTCGTCTTTGGGGTTTTCCCTTAAAGTTTGTCCAAAAAGTTGCGATTGTCTCATAAAAATTATTTTAATCTTATTATATCTCTATAAGTTATTAACATGACAAGAGCCAGAAGTAAAACAATGCCGATTGAGTGAATTGCATTTTCAATTTTAGGATTAACCTTACTACCTTTAATTTTTTCTATACCCAGAAATAAAAGCCGGCCGCCATCAAGAGCCGGAAACGGGATGAGATTTAAAACCGCCAAGTTAAGAGAAATTATGGCTACTAGCTGAAGGAGATAAATAAAACCTAAAGTAGTCGCTTGATTGGTCAAAACGGCGATTCCTACTGGTCCGGCTATGTCTTTGGGAATTTTTCCGGAAATTATAAGATTCTTTAACAAGCCCCCAAATCCCTTGATTATTTCCCAACTTATAATAAAGGCCGATTTTATGCCGAGCCAAACGCTCTCATACCATGTATGGGAAATAATGCCGGTCTTAGCTAAGGCAATTCCTAAGGCCCCCTCCCCTTCAGGAGGATTAGTTCTTGGCACTGTATTAATTTCAAGTACTTTTTTACCTCTCTGAATAGCTATTGTTATTTCTTTTCCTTTACTGTCGCTAATATTTTTTTGAAGAGTTGAAATTTCACTAATAGTTGTGTTTTTGCTGTCAATTTTTAAATATTTTACGACATCTCCCATTTTTATCCCGGATTTTTCCGCTGGAGAACCATTACTTACTGCGACGATCTGAATTTTTACGTTTTTCGCCAATGCTTCATTATCTTTATCAATAATTTGAGGCAGGCCGATATAAAAGCCAATTACTAATAAAAAAGCTGCCAATAAAAAATTCATAAAAACGCCGCTGATGGTGATTAAACTGCGGATTCCAGCCGGCCTTGATGAGAAACTTTTGGGATTTTCGAGTTCAGTTCCATCCTCGCCCAAGATTTTAACAAAGCCTCCCAAGGGCAGAAGATTGATGGAATATAGGGTTTCGCCCCTTTTTATACTGAAAATTCGCGGCGGGAAGCCAAAACCGAATTCTTCAACAGTTAAACCGCTTCTTTTCGCAGTAATAAAATGGCCCCATTCATGGGCTAAAATTAAAATCCCCAAAACTAAAATGAAAATTATTAAAGCGGTCATCCCAGTATATCAACTTGACCCACGCAAAATTAGCGAGCCAGGTTGTTTCTTAAAAATTATTAATAATGATGTTTCATAGATAATCATAGTTTATGAATAAACGGGATTTTGCGGCGAGCTATGGTCAAGTTGTATATCTGGGTCATCCTTCTTTGATTTCCTTTTCTTTTAATTTGGTTATATTCTCTAAATTTCTATTGGTTATGTTTATTAATTCCTGAATTTTTTCTTTTATTTCAAACTTTTCATCTTCGGTAATTTTTTTGTTGCTGAACAAATCGGCAATTTCTTTTATTGCTTCATCACGCGCTGTCCTGCATCTAACCTTAACCTCTTCAAGTTTAGTGCCTGTAATTTTTATAAGAGAATTTCGCCGTTCTTCAGTTAACGGCGGGATATTGATTCTAATCAGATTTTTGTCAACGATCGGATTTAAGCCGAGATCGGACGAAAGTATCGATTTTTCGACGGCGATAATGGCGTTTTTATCCCATGGCTCGATAATTAGTAATCGGGGCTCGGGCGCAAAAATAGAAGCCAGTTGTTTTAAAGGGGCTTTGGTGCCGTAGTAATCAACTAAAATATTTTCTACTAAGGCCGGGGTGGCTCGGCCCACTCTTAAAGCCGAGAATTCCGTTTTTAATGATTCCTCTGTATTCTTAAGTTTAATTTTGAGTTTTTCTAAGGTTTCCATGAGGGCGTTGGTTCATAGTCTAAACTTAATAATAACTCATCATAGGCGAATTTTGGATTAATGTTAGTTTCATTTAACTTAAAATAAATATCCTGGCTTTTTGTTAAAAGATCAGCTATTTTTTTTGTCGGGCTTGCTTTAAATTTTATTCTTAAAAAATTAAGCCAGGCCTTAAAAATTTCTAACACATTATGGGAATCGAGTTTTTCAATGCTGTCATATTTATTTGAAAAATTAGTTTTGAGAAGGAGTTCAAAAATATCGTAAATAGTTTTATCCGGCGACAAGGCCTCAGTTTGAGTCCGCCAGAAAGGCAGTTTCATTGCCCGTGAAACAATGGTATCCGAAATTGAATCTAAAGTTTTAGCGCAAAGTATGATGACGGCATGATTTGGCGCTTCCTCAAAAATTTTAAGAAGAGCATCTTGGGCGTAAGAAGTTAATTTTTCGGCCGTTTCTATTAACACTATTTTATATTCACTTGAATATGGTCTTAATGTTAAAAAATTTTTTAACTGACGAATCCAATTTATGGATATTTCTTCATTAAATCCCGGCTTAATAAAAAATAGATCGGGATGGAATTCAAAATTTTTATTTCTTAAAATCGTATTGGCAAACCAAAGAGCTATTTCATGTTTGGGATCTTCATCCGGCCCATAGAAAATATAAGCATGAGACAGTAAGTTGTTTTTTAGACATTCGTTTAAGTAGGTGACAATTTTTGGATATGACGTGGGCATACTTTATTTTCTTGCCATGATACTTCGTTTGTAAAGCTCTAGGTTTTCTAAAACCAAGCCCGCGCCCTTGGCGACGCAAAAAAGCGGTTCTTCGGCGACATAAGCCGGAACACCCGTGGCTTTAATTATTAATTCATTGAAGTTTCTCAAGAGCGCCGTACCGCCGGATAAAATTATTCCTTTATCCATAATATCGGCTGATAATTCCGGAGGCGTTTGCGATAAAACCAATTTTACGGCCTGAATAATTTCTTTGAGGCGCTCGGAAATCGCCTCAACAATTTCGTTAGTGCCAATATTTATGTTGCGGGGAAGACCAGTTAGAATATCGCGGCCGCGCACGCCTATATATAATTCATCTTTGATCGGCAATGCCGAACCGATTTCAATTTTTATTCTTTCGGCCGTTCTTTCGCCAATGGCCAGATTGTGTCTGCGCTTAAGATGGTCACTGATTGCTTGGTCTAATTTATTGCCCCCCACTCTTCTTGAATGAGAGGTGACAATCCCGCCCAAAGAAATTACTGCCACTTCCGTGGTGCCGCCGCCAACGCTCATAATCAAATTGCCGGAAGGCGAATTAATGGGTACGTCGGCGCCAATGGCGGCCAAAACCGGCTCTTTAACAATATAAGCCGCTCTGGCGCCGGCATTGATAGCGGCGTCAATGACGGCTCTTCTCTCGGTAGAGCTTGAACCGGATGGCACGGTCACCAAGACATCTGGTTTTATTAATTGAAATCTTCCTAAACTTTTTTGGATAAAGTACCTAAGCATGGCTTCGGTGATTTTATAGTCGGCAATAACACCATCGCGCATAGGTTTTTTAGCAATAATATTTTCCGGAGTCCGGCCAAGCATTGTTTGGGCTTCAATCCCAACAGCTAAAACCGTGTTAGCGTCAAGAGAGATTGCCACTACTGTCGGCTCGTTTAAAATAATTCCCTGACCCGGAATAAAAACCAAAGTATTGACCGTGCCTAAATCAATCCCAATTTTTCTGGTAAATAAGCTCATAATTAGGTATTATGCGATACGCGCTTAATATCGGCGCCTAAAGCTCTAAGGCGTTCGTCTATTTTGTCGTATCCCCTATCTATTTGATAAATGTTATCAATTGTATTTTGACCTTTAGCTAAGAGAGCGGCGATTACCAATGCTATGCCGGCACGGATATCTGGGCTATAAATTTTTTTACCGTGAAGAAGCCTTGGGCCCTTAACAATGACTCGATGCGGGTCGGCCATAATAATATCGGCTCCCATCTGGTTTAAGACATCGGTATAAAACAACCGGCCGTCGTAAATTGTCTCATGAATCAGCGAAATGCCATCCGCTTGAGTCATTAAAACCGTAAAAGGAGCTTGAAGGTCAGTGGCAAATCCAGGATATTCACGTGTTGTTATGTCAACAGACTTTAATCTCTTGGCGGGCTTTACTATAACATAATCTTTTCCGATTTCAAGATTAGCACCGGCTTTTTGGAGTATTGCCAGCAAAACATCTAAATGATTGGGTTCGCAGTTTTCCACTTTGATATGGCTATTAGTTGCCACCCCTAAAATTATAAAAGTGCCGGCTTCTATTCTATCGGGTATGCCGTCCCATATCCCTCCTTTGAGGGATTTTACGCCTTTGATTGCAATTGTCGGCGTACCGGCGCCGGAAACTTCAGCGCCGAGAGAATTTAGAAATTTCGCGAGGTTTTCCACTTCGGGTTCGCACGCCGCGTTTTTTAAAATAGTTTTTCCTTCGGCCAAAGTAGCCGCCATCATAAGGGTCTCCGTACCCGTGACGCTTATTATCGGGAAAACAAATTTGCCGCCGATGAGTTTTTTATTTTTTGCAATCGCGGTAAAAATCGGACCGGTTTTTTTAACGGAGGCGCCAAGCGCTTTGAAGCCTTCAATAAACAAATCAATCGGCCGTTTGCCTAAAGTACAGCCGCCGGGATGAGGGAAAGAAACTTTGCCGAAGCGCGCCAGCAACGGGCCGGTTAAAACAATAGAGGCTCTAAACTGATCGGCGATTTTGTAATTTAAATCGGTTTTTTTAAGGCGCGAACAATCAAGAGTATCAGAATAAAATTTGACTCCCAAATCAACAAGGAGCTCTTTCATCCGACCAACATCCTCAATCCGCGGTAAATTCGCGACTTTTACCGGTTTCGAAGTAAGAGTGGAAGCGGCTAAAATTTTTAAAGCCGCGTTTTTAGCGTTGCTAACGACAATTTTGCCTTTTAATTTCTTCCCGCCGTTTATGATGAATTGCTCGTCCATAATGTGATTATTTTACAATAAGTTTTTTTATTTGGCAAATCCCGTTAGAAATTCATTTCTAACGGGAAAAATTGCCATAATATTAAAAATGTGGTATTTATAAAATTATATGACTAGGAGATTTAGGCGCTTTATTTTTTTAATATTTACCATTTTTTTTGTTGTCAGCAGTATTATTGTGATTCTTTTTGCCCAGGGTTATAGATTTGATTTTAATTCGTTAAAAATTATGAGAACCGGCGGGATTTTTCTCAAAACCTCTGTTGACGATGCTAAGATATATATCAATGACAAGTACGTTGAATCAACTAATGGAATTTTAAGTCACAGCGCCTTAATAAGCAGTCTCACGCCTAAAAACTATAACGTTTTTGTTTATAAAGAAAATTATTATCCTTGGAATAAAACAGTTGAGGTTAAAAACGGAATGGTTACTGAATTAAGCAATATAATTTTATTTCCGTTAGAACTTAAGAAAATTAAGATTACCGAACTGCCCAGCCAGGCAATTTCTGAATTTGTCGTAAGTAATGGCACGATAGAAATTAAAAATAACAAAACCAAAATAATCAATATTTATAATTTGAACGACGGCAAGCTATTTTCGAGCGAAAAATTCAAAAAAGCCACTTCGTCCGAAGAAATGATTTCGCCGGATAAAAACAAAACACTTTATTCTGATCTTGCAAACAGTCAACTATGGACTGAATATCTAAATGATATAAAAAGAGAGCCGCTAAAAAACGCTGGCGATAAAGAATTAATTACCGTTTTTGAATCGCCGATTATTTTTTTTGATTGGTTTAATGATTCCGAACATTTGATCTGGTTTGCCAATAGTGAGTTGACTGTTGCCGAATTAGATAATCGGGGCGGTAAACGCAACAGTATTAAATTTTATCTTAATATTAATTCGCCGGTTTTTTGGGATCGCGACAATTCTGATTTTTATTTTTTTGAAAAAAATACTTTGTATAAAATAAAATTTTAGCGTTTGCTCCACTGCGGGGCACGGCGAGCGCCTTTGAGACCGGGTTTCTTTCTTTCTTTCATTCTTGAGTCGCGAGTTAAAAACCCGAGCGTTTTTAGAACAGGTTTGAATTCCGGATGGGCCAAAATTAAAGCGCGGCTCAAACCATGACGCGAAGCATGAGCCTGGGCCCGCAGGCCTCCGCCGGAAACTTTTATTGAAGCCGTAAAACCTAAAATACCGGTCTTGACAAACGGGCTCATTAAGACGTCCCGCTGTTCCGTTTCTTTGAAATAATCCGCAAAATTTTTGCCGTTTATGGTAATTTCTCTTTTTTTGGTGTTAAGTCTTATTCTCACCCTGGCTGTGGCAGTTTTTCTTCTGCCGACAGCCTCGCAGTATTTTTCAGTTTTTTTTTCTTTTTTTACGGGCATGTTTATTTTATTATTTTTTCACCCTTCGGGTGACCACCCGAAGGGGTGGCTATAATTAGTCTTTTAACCAATTTGGCTCGCAGGCGATTTTTATGGAGCATCCTCAAAACCGCTAACCTTAAAGCCCGGCTAGGATCTTTCTTTATTAACTCGGAATATTTCACTTTTTTTAGACCTCCGGGATAACCTGTGTAATGATAGTATATTTTTTGGGAAGCTTTTTTCCCGGTCAGAATAATTTTATTAAAATTAAGTATCCGGACGGTTACCATCGGATCCAAATGCGGCAAATAATTCACCTCATTTTTGCCTCTTAAAAGAGTGGCAACCTCTGTCGCGAGACGCCCGAGCGACTTGCCAGCGGCATCAATATCGTAATTTTTTGGTTTAAGCGGCATATTACTTGATAAATTCTATTATTGCCATTTTGGCGCCGTCATTTTTTCTTACGCCAAGCTTTAAAATTCTCAAATATCCGCCTTTTCTCTCTTTAAACCGAGGCGCCAGCTCCTTAAACAATTTATTAACCGTCTTTAAGGTCAGATTCTTCAGCAAGAGACGCCGATTGGCCAAAGTTTCATTTTTTGCCGTACTGACAACTTTTTCAATAAGCGGCCTGATTTCCTTGGCACGAGCTTCGGTGGTTTTTATCCGTTCTTTCATAATCAAACTGCTTCCCAGATTCCATAAAAAAGCTTTTCTAAAATCAGCTGGCCTGCCAAATTTTCGGTTTTTTCTAAGATGTCTCATCTGTTTTAATTATTCTTTCTGTTTAAGAATGAGGCCTAATTTGCCGAGCGCTTTTCTAATTTCTTTAAGCGCCTTTTTTCCTATTTCTTCAAGATTTAATAATTCTCTTTCATTTAAGCGCAAAAGACCAGCCACGGTTTTTATGTGGTTGTTTAAGAGAATATTTTGGGTGCGGTTTGACAGTCTTAAATCCTCAATTTTTGTTTTCGTAATGTCATATTCTTCTTTTATGGCCTCTTTTCTTACGGGTTTTTCTTCTTTTTCTTTCTCTTTTTTTTCAGTTTTAACTGTTTTTATTGAAGCAGTTACAATTTTAAAATGTTCAATAAGCAAATTAGCCGCGTTTGTTAAAGCCTCGGCCGGAGTTATGGTGCCATCGGTTTCTATATCAAATCTTAATCGATTGTAATTTGTTTTATCGCCCACTCTCATATCTTCAACCACAAAATTAACCATTTTAACTGGAGTGAAAATAGCATCAATGGCAATAGCGCCTATTTCTTGTTTCTCCCTTTTGCGCGATTCAATTGCCGAATAACCAAGACCTTTTTCAACTCTGATTTCCATGTCTAGAGACGCAGTTTTTGAAGTCAGGGTGGCGATATGAGCGTTAGGATTTACAATTTCTACTTGGGAATTTGTTTTAATGTCTTTGGCTAAAACTTTTTTTTCACCCTTGGCTTTTAAAGTTAGAGTTTGCGATTCGCTACTGTAAATTTTAAATCTAACTTGTTTCAAATTTAAAATTATTTCAACCACGTCTTCAAGAATGCCGGACAGAGTTGAAAATTCATGACCCACGTCTTTAATTTTTAGTGAAGTAACGGCGGCACCGGCCAGAGACGACAGCATCACGCGGCGCAAGGCATTGCCAATGGTTAAGCCATAACCGGGATAAAGTTCTTCAATTTCTAAAATTGCCCGGTGCGGTGAGACTTGTTCAACTAGTTTCGGCGCCTTTGGCAAAGAAATATTTATTTCCATAAATTTAAGTATAGATTAGTTAATAAATAATTTTTTATTTTGAGTAATAAGAGATGACTACGTTCATATTGAAATTTTTTGGCAAATCGTTATTTTGGGGTTCGGCTTTTACCGTTATATCCAAGTCCTTTTTATTAACCGCCAGCCAGGTCGGCGCTTCGTATTTTTTTAATTTATTTACAAGGTCAAAAAACATTGCTTTGGAGCGGCTCTTCGGTTTGATAGCTATAATATTTCCTGTCTTTACCGAGTAAGAAGGAATATTTACTTTTTTATTATTTACCAAAAAGTGACCGTGGTTCACTAACTGCCGGGCGACAACCCTTGAAGCAGCCAAACCGCTTCTATAAATCGCATTATCAAGGCGTTTTTCAAGAGCACCCAGTAATAAATCTCCGGTGATTCCTTTTTTTTGTTTGGCTTCGTTAAAATATTTTTGGAGTTGTCTTTCGGTAAGGCCGTAGGTGAATTTTATTTTCTGTTTTTCTAAGAGTTGCGTTCCGAATTCCGACAAAGCTCGGCGCCTGGATTTTCCATGCATGCCAGGCCTATATGGTTTTTTTAAAAAAGCTGATTTTGGTGAAAACGATCTTTCGGCTTTTAGCCCGAGGTTTTCGCCAATTCTTCTTGATAATTTTTCTTTTGGTCCTGTGTAACGAGACATAATTTTTATAATATATCGATATTTCGAAATGTTAAAATTAAACCCTTCTAACTTTCTTTGGCCGCGGGCCGTTGTGAGGAATAGGCGTTGTATCTTTTATATACACAATATTCAAACCGTGATTAGCCAGGGACCTCACCGCGGATTCCCGACCAGAACCGATTCCCGTGACAAAAACTTCAACTTCGACAAAGCCATTTTTTTTAATTTTTTCGATTACAGCTTCAGCCACTTTTGAAGCGGCATAAGGAGTGGCTTTTTTGGGTCCCTTGAATCCCAATGAGCCGGCCGAAGACCAAGCCAAAACGTCGCCTTTTTCGTCAGTAACCGTGATAAATGTGTTATTATAGCTGACTTGAATATAAATTCTTCCTCTGGCCGTCTGACGGCCAATTTTTCCGCCAGAGGCGGATCCGCCTTGGGCGGAAACAGCCGTTTTTTCAGCCGTCTTTTGGATAGCGATGCTTTCTTTAAGGAGCTCTTCTTCGGTTTGTTTTTTTATTTTCTTTTTTCCCATGCCTTTGATGTCTAAATTTGTGAGCGAAGCTTTATGCTGAGCGAAATAAATTTAGCTGCAGCAAAGAGCATCCCCCGCCAATTTTGCCTCACTATAATCTGGCGGCGCGAGGGCGAATAGCCCTGCCCTATTCGGGCAAGCGCCGCAGATGCTAACTGATTATTATTTAATAGATTGTTTATCATATTTATTGTATCGCAAAATTGGAGGGGGATAAGGTTTTCTAACTAAAATTTCTGAAAGAAATTTTAGACAAAGCCCTTATGTTTTTTCTGATGATTTTTTGCGTCCAGAACCAACTGTTTTTCTCACGTTACCCCTTCGAGTTCTTGAATTAGTTTTTGTCCTCTGGCCCCTTACCGGTAAACTGCGGCCGTGGCGATATCCGCGGTAAGTGCCTATTTCCTTTAACCTTTTAATATTACTTTGGACCATTCTTTTAAGCTCACCTTCAATTTTATATTTCTTTTCAACAAGGTCTCTTAGCCGATTAAGTTCTTCACTGGTTAAATCCGAGGTTTTTTTAGAAGGATTAATTTTCAGGTCCAAAACGATTTTTTTTGCCAAACTCCGGCCTATGCCGTAAACATAAGATAAAGAAGTAATTATTTTTTTGTTTTCTGGGATATTAATCCCGGCAATTCTTGGCATAAAATTTTAGCCTTGTCTTTGTTTGTGTTTAGGATTTTTACAGGCCACATAAAGACGCCGGCGACGACGTATAATTTTGCATTTGGCGCAAATTTTTTTAACACTCGTTCTAACTTTCATAATCTTCTAGTAATCCGGCCTCGTTTTTTATCAACGGATAACTCAACCTCTACTCTGTCACCAACGAGAACTCTAATAAAATTTAGCCTCATTCTGCCTGATAAATGGGCTAAAATCTCTGTATCATTATCAATCTTCACCTTGAAAGTGGTGTTTGGCAAAGCCTCAACAACTGTGCCATTAAATATGGGCTTTTTATTATCTATCACAGCAATTATTGTTTGTCAAGAATAATATTGATCTTATCCGGACTATTTGGGGCCTGCTTAACCCAGAATGGCCACAGAGAAATCGTGGCGCTGTTAATGAAATTTTTGTTTGAAATGACATTTCTTATACCATTTTCGTCATGACCAGCCAACTCTTTTTTTAATCCGGCCAAATCAGCAGTGAAAGCGTTAGCTTTGTCAAACTCAAAAGTGAAGAAAATCTCGCCTTTTTTAAAGTCTGATTTTGTAGCTTGAGGATAGATTATGTTATCCTCAAAATCAAAATTTTTCAAGTCAGGGTACTTATTGGACACCGAGTAATCAACTAACGCTCTAAAATCTTTTTCCCTAAAAAATATTGCCTGCCAAGTAATTTTCATACTAATAGTTTGAGAGTCGGCTTTGAAGTCGTCTATTTTGACAGTTGACGCGCCGTCAATTAATTTTAAATCGGAATCTTTGAAGGTGTTAAGAGTGTCACTTTTAAGTTCGCTTACTAAAGTGTCTTCAAGATTTTTTTTATTTTTTTCGACTTCTTGGTTTGAAAGTGTTGAACTATTTTGCACGGGAGTCATTGGTTCTGTGCTTTTGGCGTAAAAACCGGCGTATTTTTGAGACTCCTTAAAACCAGGGATTGTAAAATAAGAGGGCCCGATTTGGTATTCTTTTCCGGCTGTGTCGCTGACCACGGCTACTTTGATGGAACTGGGAATCAGCGTGGTGCCAGACATTTTTGCCCCCGGAACAATCACCGGATTTTGAATTCTAAAAATTTTTCCATCTTTTGTTTCCAATCTGGTTTGAGTAACTAATTTTTGGGGAGCGGTGCTATAAGCGTTGTATATAAAAACAACCCCCCCGGTTTTTAAAGGCGAATCGCCACTTTCATTAGATGTTTCTATTACTTTTGAACCAGATTTTGATAATAGAAAATATTGTCCCGGAATAATGCCATTCGCAAAATCAGACGAGCTTATGTTTTTGCTAATAGCAACTGGGATAGCCACTTTTATGGGGACTTCTTTTAACGAAAGTTTAATGTTGGCCTTTGGCAATATTAAGTACATGGCCGTTGCTAAAAGTAAAACTCCAATACCGACAAAAGACACAACTATTCGGTTAAAAGAAAGTAATCTTTTAGAACCGACCGTCGGAAATTTATTTTCAGGTTTGCTTTTTGGCTCATTATAAAAATCTTTTAAATCTTTTTCTAATTCCGAATCATTATTTTTATTTAGCTCAGGGACAATATTTTTATTTATTATTTCATAAATAACAGGTTCCTGTTGAGGAATAAAATTTGGTTCAATCTCATTGGGCATTTTAAAAGATGGAGGCACAATGTCCAACATTCTTTTTACTTTTTTTCCTCTTTTATGTGAAATAGGATTGTAAATCGGCAATTGGATTTTTTCGGCAAAAATTTTAATTTCATTATTTTCCGTGTTTACAAAAATTTTTTTATATACGCTTTCAGCTTCTTCCTTTAAAATTTTAAGCGAATTTAAATCGGCCGCTAATATTGAGTTTTTTGGCAAAACTAAAACAACCTCGGGACATTTTGATCTCATTAAACGGTCAATTAAAATTGCCGCATCATCTTTAATTCTGGCGCGAATTATTTCAAAACCTTCTGGCATTGATGTAATTATATCTCACTTTTGTTTATTATTCCACAATCCAGTATATCATCTTCCAGAACATTCGCCTCTGGCAAATGTTATTGCGCAAAGCGCTCTGGAAGTTGTGTTACTGGACAATAGCTTTTATCCGTCTTATGCCGGCTGAAGAGCTTTCTTCTTTGATTATTTTGAACTTACCTATCTCGCCCGTATGTTTAACATGCGGCCCGCCGCAGATTTCCCGACTGAAAGGAGGTCCTGAGTTTATCGAAGGATTGCCTATTGTATAAACTTTCACTCGTTCGCCGTATTTAGATTCAAACGCGCCGGTCGCTCCCGCCGTCTTTGCTTCCTCCAATGTTATCTCTTCCATTTTCACCGGCAAGTTCTCTTTGATTTTATCATTCACCAAATCTTCGACTTGTTTAATTTCTTCCAGCGTCATCTTTTGGTTATACGAAAAATCAAAACGCAAACGCTCTGGCGTGATATTCGAGCCTTTTTGCGACACTTGCTCGCCTAAAACTTGGCGCAACGCCGCTAGCATCAAATGCGCGGCTGTGTGGTACCTTATCGTCGCTTCGCTCGTGTCTGCCAATCCCCCTTTAAACATTCCAGCCGAAGCGGTGCGGGAAAGTTCTTGATGTTTTTTAAATTCGGCGTCAAAATCTTTTTGATTTAAATTTGCTGCTTTAGTTCCGGCAAAATCTTTAATAACGTCGAAAGTCAGTCCGTAACTCTCAAAAAGATTAAATGCCCTTACTGCGTCTAAAATATCAATCTTCTTTAATTCCCGAATTCCATTTCGCATTGCTTGCCGAAATTTTTTATTTTCTTCTCTGAATACCTGTAAAACGGTTGCTTCATCCAAATTATCGTAAAAATCTTTATACTTACGCACTACGCCCTTCAATAAATTTTCAATATCCAAAAAATTTATTTCTTTATAGAAATGCGCCATCATTCGGCGCATAAGCCTGCGCAAAATATATCCCTGTTCTTTATTGGAGGGGCGAACTTTATCAGAAATCAAAAAAACGACAGCTCTACCGTGGTCAAGCATAATGCGTCTAATTCTTTCATCCATAACTGCAGGAAGCCCCTCCGGAATAATATCCGTAAATAAATCTGTCTCAAAAACTGTCGGGACATTCTGCATAGCCATTGCTAAGCGCTCCAATCCCATTCCGGTGTCAACGCCTTTTTGTTTGAGTGGTGTTAAGGTTTTATCGGAATTACAATAGTATTCGTTAAAAACCAAATTCCATACCTCAATATCATCAACATAAATTTCCGAAGTTGGTCCGCAGGGTCCTTCATTGCCGGTCGGACCCCAAAAGTTGTCTTTACGGCCGCATTTTTTTATTTTTTCGTCAGGCAGTCCGAGAGATTTCCATATTTCTATCGATTCTTTGTCTTCCAAAACTTCGTTATCACCACTAAAAACCGAAATATAACAGCGCTTCGGAGAAATTTTAAGCTCTTCAATTAAGAACTCCCAAGCCCATTTAATAGCGCCTTCTTTAAAATAATCTCCAAAACTAAAATTGCCAAGCATTTCAAAAAAAGTAAGGTGGAAATTATCGCCGACTTTGTCAATATCGGAAGTTCGAAATGATTTTTGAATTGAAGTAGCGCGACGAGCGCCAAAATCTTTTATTGGATCCTTCTCGCCGGTATAATATGGTTTGAATTGCTGCATTCCGGCGGTCGTTAAAAGTACTGATGCGTCTTCTGGCAAAAGTGAAGAAGACGGCACAATTTTGTGTCCCCTCTTCTTAAAAAACTCCAAAAAATTTTCCCTTATTTCCTTTGAAGTCATATTTCACATATTAACAAACAATAACTCCTCCGCCAAGCATTTCCGGGCCTTTATAGAAAACTGCACTTTGGCCGGGAGTTATCGCTCTCTGCGAGTTGTCAAAAACAACTCGCAGGTTTCGAATTTCTAATTT
>Ga0210051_1000514_pt1 | contig 36240 bp, 20 predicted proteins | sample CryGey092014_all_FD_185464 | JGI IMG/M metagenome (GOLD analysis project Ga0210051, IMG submission 185464) | Groundwater microbial communities from aquifer - Crystal Geyser CG23_combo_of_CG06-09_8/20/14_all (SPAdes) (version 2) | ecosystem: Environmental > Aquatic > Deep subsurface > Groundwater...
TTGATTTGCGTTTGGAGTTGAAGTTGGCTGGTGATAAGTTGCGTGTTGGTGGTTTTGGTATGGTGGATGTTTATTTGGAGGGGCTTGTGCCTCGTGTTAGGGTGGAGTTTGAGAAGCTCAAGAAACCAGTGCCAAAGCGCGTTGTAGCGCGCCTGTCTGATGAGCAGCTTGCAAAAGATAAAGCCATCGCAGAGAAAGAGAAAAAAGAAGCTAAGGAAAAAGAAAAGAAGCAGGAAGCAGAGCCGGAAAAAAATGATGCAAAGAAAAGTGCAGAACAACCAAAGCCCGAAAAGCCGTCTGCAGCCAAGAAGCCGGATGAAACTGCTGAGTCCCATGAACAAAAAAATGAGCCCGCTCCTAAAGCAGCGAATACAAGGCAGAAGCCAGTTTCCCAAAAGAAAAAGGACAGAAAAAAAGTGAACAGCCATGATAAAAAAGCCAGGGCGCCAAAGGTTCTTTCATTAAAAGATGGAGAGAAAGTGAGCAGCATTCAGGAGCTTAAGTCAGCGCTCAAGTCAATGAAGGCAGATACATTCCACCTTCACCTGAACTTCCAGAAAAACGACTTTGCCGACTGGGTCGAATCAGAGCTGAAAAACAAAAAGCTGGCTTCAAGAATGAGAAGAGCAACATCAAAAAAAGAGATGATGGAGATGATAAAGGATGAGTAAAAAGCCAGTCAGCGCAAAAAAAGCCAAGATGAAAAAGATTAGCAAAATTAGCGCTTCATCACGCAGAACAAACAGGGCGCTTAAGACAAAAGCCAAGAAAAATCCAGCACACCTCAAATTGAAGCAGAGCAATAAAAAAATCAGAAGAAACCTCCCTGACAAAGCAGCCAAAACAATAAAAAAAATCCCAAAAGTCAAAGCCACAGGAAAAAGCCCTGTTCCAAAAACAGACAGATACGAGAAATTGCAGCAGAAAAAATCCGCAGAGCTTCCTGTTGAAAAAATTGAAAATGAGTATAATGAACTAAAGATGCTGCTTGTCCAAAAGAGGAAATCAGGTGTTGACACCTTAATTGAGGAGCTGAAGCTCTTCACCATCCCTTCAAAACTGCAGCTGCTCAAGGCAGATTTCAGCCAGAAGGACTATGACAAGATTCAGTCAACCCTGTCAGAAGTGCAAGCATCCCTTGAGTCAGCAAAACCAACAAGCACTCCCCTTGACACTCCAATGATTGAGGAAAATCCTGAAAACCCGTTCAAGGGCATCAGCACTGCTCATGAAGAGCATCCCCTTGCAGAAGATGCCAGGAACTATGCCAAGGAGCTCAGCACCAAAAAGTTATCTCTGTCGTCAATAAAAGAGAAAATCTCAATCCTGTTAAAAAAAAGAGGTGGTAAATAATGTTCCCGTTCAGGAGGAAAAAGAATGATGACGAAGACATGCCAAACCAGGATTCGCTTAATGAGGATTTGACTGCGCCCACTGCAGCCAAGCAGACAGCAGCCATAAAGCCGGGGCAGGAATCCTTTGCAGCAGATGTTGCAAAGTTAAAGGCAGAGGTTGAGGCATTCTCTGACGTCAGAAAAGCCACAAACGAAAAGTTTACACGGTTGAGCGAGCAGATAGGAGAGCTGCGCGCCATGATAGCAGACAGGGACAGGATGATGAACCAGCTTGAGCTCAAGGCGACAAAGGCCGCCGACCTTGTTGAAGCAGTGCATCCTGAGCAGCAGATGGTTGAGATAAGGAAAGAGGACGCAAAGGTTGAGGCCCTGAAAGCCAACATTGAGGGAAACGAGCTTCTTATGAAAAAGGTGCTTGACGAACTTAAGACAATGAGAACTCAGATTGCCTCATTCAGGGGCGTGGAAGAAATTGTGAAGATGAACAATGAAGTGAAGAGCGAAATAGTTGAGATAAAGAAGGTTGAAGTGAACATTGAAAAGCATTCTGACAAGGTTGAAACAATATTTGCTGAGGTTCAAAAGCGCTTTATTGACATTGGAAAGATTGATGACTCTATCGCTGCTAATTCCAAGCAGATAACAGACCTCTCAAAAAACCTTGATTATGCAAGAGTTAAGGCAGAGAGTGCAGCGCCAAAGAAATCTGTTGACGAGCTGCAGGCAAAGTTCAACGAGCTTAAAGGGCAGCTCAATGACGTGATAACAGTTCTCAACAGGCGCTTCACAGAGCTTGAAAACAACAACAAGCGCGCTTTTGAAGCATTTGAAAATATCCTTGAAAGAAAATTCAACCTTAGCAAGCAGTCCCTGAACGATGCGGTTTCTGCACTTCAGAGCATAAATCCGGATGATATTGTGAAAAAGCCAGCAGACAATCCTCAAACGGCATCGCCTGCAAACAATGCGCAGCCCCAGCAGAATCCCCAGCCGCAATCTGCATCACAGCCAGCACTCCCTGTGCAGAAGGCAGAAAAGGCAAAGCCAGGCGCAGCCAAAGCCGCAGCAAAAAGGAGTGCTCCAGGGAAGCCCTCTCCTAAAAAAGCAAAAAGCCCTGAAGAGGAAATAAGGGAAGCCGCAAAGTATGTCGAGCAGCTGAAAAAAAGAAAAAAGAAATAATGAAAAAGAAAAATGTTATTGGACGTAGGATTTGCGCTCTCATTATTGCAGTATGCGCTCTCTTGATTTTTCAGGCAGTGCTGTCAAATGCCGAGGACATCCGGCTGATTTCATTTGGCGATTCTTCTGCCTTTATTTCAACTGACAAACCCTCTTATTCTTTAGGAGAGATTGTTACAATAACAAGCACTCTCTCAGAGCAGCAGCTCAATTCCTTAAAAACGCAGATAGTCTCCCCAAGCAATACTTATGTGCTTATGGACTGGGCAGGACAATCAGCTAACTTTGTTCCGCGCGAGTTAGGAATGCATTTTGTGCAGCTTATTTCACTTGACGGCAGCATAATCTCCTCTGCTGCATTTGATGTGAATGTAACCAAAAATCAAATTCCGGAGAATCCCAAAATCGAATTTCCAAGCCAGCAGAAAAATGCAAGCATAATTGCCAGAAACAGCAGGGGCATTGCCCAGCAAATAATTTCACAGAATTACAATCCTATTTCAAGGCGCCTTTCAATCAGTTTCAGTTCCCTTGCAGTGTCTGAGATTGACTTTGACAACATAAGCCAGTCGCCTGCAGAGCTGAGAATTGAGGATGTGCCTTCCTCAGATGTTGAAAATTTTTCTGGAAAGGCAGTAAGGTCTTTTGCAATAGACCCCACCTCAGTAAATTTTACCTCAGCAGATGTGTATTTTACTGCAGCAGGAGACGAGCTTTGGAAGTGCCGCGACTATGATTTTTACTCAAGAAAATGCATGGGACGCTACGAGAAAATATTGGACACAATTCCGGGAAATCAGTATATACTAACTCTTACAAAAGAGGATCCGCTCTATACAGAAGTATGGAACAACCTCACCTGCACCTGCCAGAACACCGGGCCCGACAACGGCTGGGCATACTGCGAGGTCTTCTGCCAGATTAATGTGCCAGTTCCCAAAAATGCTACAGACGGCTACCTCTCAGTAGTGGGCTACAATGTGTCAATAACAACATCCTACTCTGCAGGAGGCGGAATAACCTCCGGCTCAGGAAGGCACTACAGCTTCTTTGACAGGGACCAGACAAAGGCGAACTCAAACGAGTCATTCATAGGAGTCATAGCATATGACGGGCCAGGCACCACAACCCAGATGATTTACAATTCCAGCATGAGCCCCTCTGGAAGCGCCTCCTTCAGCAGGGAAAACTGCCCCACCTGGAGCTCAGGATACTGTACTTGGTATATATTCCTGAATTCAACTGCCAAGAGCAGCAAGACAAACAGGCCCGTAACTGTGAACATAACCCTGAACAGCATCAACTGGACCTGGAACTACACAAGCCCAACTCCCTCCAACATCACGGTAAACCTGACAAGCCCCTCAGACAATGCGGCCCTCAACTTCAGGAATGTCAACTTCACATACATTCCCGTCTCCTCAACTCCAATCTCAAACTGCAGCTTATACCTAAACCTAAGTGGAAGCTGGGCTCCTGCCGCGCTCAACACCTCAATACAAAACAACTCTGTAAACAGGATAAACTACACCTTTTCAGATGAGGGAATCTATCTCTGGAACATCAAGTGCTTCTCGGGCAACAGCAGCAGCTTCGCCATTTACAACAGGACTATTACAATTGACACCAGCGCGCCTGTGCTCAATCTCATCTCGCCTCCCGACGGCAACTTTTCCAGCGATTCAGTAGTCACTTTCACCTACAATGTGACTGACAACTTCAACATCGCCAACTGCTCCCTTATAATAGATGGTGCCGCTGTTTCAACATCCTACTCTGTCCAGAAGAACACGCCCCAGAACATAACATACGCGCTTTCCAACGGAGTTCACAACTGGAGCATAAACTGCACAGACCAGGCAGGCAATATGAATGCTTCAAGCACAAGAAGCATAAATGTTTCAGCCACCCCCGTAATCTGGGAGAGGCGCTGGTATGAGACCTCAACATCAAGCTACACTTCAACAGCAGGGATAAGCCTTTCCAACACAAGGGATTCAACAGAAAACAATGTGGTTGTAAGTGTGCCTCCAAGCAATTCATACACTCTTGTCAATGCGCTTTCTCCATACATTAGCAGCAACGGTGCATTTATCCCTGCGGGAACCAACGTGTCATTCAGCTCCGAGTTTTCAACAAGCCCTGCTAACAAGGGGCTTGTAAGCTGGTTCCTCTACAAAACCGACGGCTTAACAGACACTCTTCTCTGCAATTACGGTGATGGAGGTTCAGGTGGATACGCAGTCTCATCAACTTCAACAGGGCTCTGCACCATATCATCTGATACAAGACTTCTTCCAACAGAAATGCTCAAGCTTGTAATAATAGTTTACAACAACTTTGGAAACGCAGTAACATTCACTCACACCTGGGACAACCTGAGGCTTTCATATGTTGAATTCTCAAGTTTCATAACTCTCGGAACTTTGAGCGTGGAGCTGACTGCCCCTGCCTCAAACCTGACAATAGGGCAGAATGAATTATTCAACCAGAGCTGCAACGTCAGCTGCTACGGAGGAACCTGCCTTAACACAAATGTCTATGCGCAATACAACACAAGCTCTCTCTCCTGGACAGCAATAGGCAGCTCGGGCAATCTCATACTAAATACAGGCGAAACAAACCCGCATTCAATAGGCACTGTCAATAACAGCAATATCACAACATTCTCAGTAAAAGGGAACACAGCATCGTCAAACAATATCAGATGCATTGCAGTATCCTCCTATTCAAATGCCACCGGAACTATCACAATGATGATAACAATAGGCGACACAACTCCTCCCACAGTCACTCTCGGAAATCCCGCAAACTATTCCTGGCAGAATAATGCAACAGTTGTAATTTATTACACTCCTTCAGATAACAGCGCTGTTGCAAGCTGCTCTCTCTACCTAAACGGGCAATTGAACAAAACAGACAGCCCAATACAGAACGGGATTCAGCAGAATTTCACTCTTGTCGGGCTTTCAGAAGGGCTCTACAACTGGACTGTGAACTGCACAGATGATTCAGGAAACAATGCACAGCCGGCTGTCAAATGGTTCTACATAGACAAAACAAAGCCGGACATATGGCTCAATTTGCCACCTGAATTTTCAGTTGAGTCGCAGAACCTGATATTCTTCAATTTTACAGCGGCAGACAACATGGCCCTCAACCTCTCCTGTAATCTCACAATAGACAATGTGATAAGGCGCGCATACATCAATGCCTCAAACGCAACCCCGACAGTTGCAAATTATACCCTCTCCTTGGGAATGCATTACTGGAACATCTCCTGCGCTGACGATGCAGGCAACATAAACACAAGCGAAACGAGAAGCTTTAACATAACCAACACTCCCCCATCTGTTTCACTTGTTTTTCCCACCGAAGCTTACTGGGACAGCAGTGGCAACATCACCTTCAGATTCAATGCCTCTGACAACAACATGCTTTTCAACTGCTCGTTGATAATAAACAGCGCCATAAATCAGAGCAAGAACTCCTCTGAGCTCATCAATGGGGGAGAGAACAATTTCACGCTTTATGAAATAGCATCAGGAGCATATTCATGGACAGTAAACTGCACAGATGACGATTCTCTGACAACTTCAGCAGGTCCAATAACAATTCATGTGGATAAGAGCATTCCCTCTGTTGAGTTGATTTCACCTGCAAATTATCTGAATTCAACATCCTCATCAATCTCCCTCCAGTTCAGGGCAACTGATTTGAATTCTCCAAATCTCTCCTGTAACCTTACAATAGACAGCTCTCTTAATCAATCAGGAATTGCTGCAGTCAACAACAGCGTTGTCTCCAATACAATCTCATTCCTTGACGGCTCCCATTCCTGGAATGTCTCATGCATAGACCTTGCCGGAAATTACAACTACAGCGAGACACGGAGCATAAATGTGTCAGCACTCCCTTCTGTTTCGCTCACCAGCCCTGCTTCCAATGCCTGGACAAACGGAAACATAACATTTCTCTTCACTGCCTCAGACAATGACGGGCTTTTCAACTGCTCATTATTAATAAACGGGGCAGTAAACCAAACGAAGAATTCCTCGCAGCTCGTCAACGGCGGGCAGAACAATTTCACGCTTAATGATATCCCTCAGGGGACAAATAAGGCGTGGACTGTTTTATGCTATGATTTGGGCGACTATTCAAACTATTACCAGCCTGCCACAAGGCTTTTCAGCGTTGACAGGACTGCCCCGTTCATAGCGCTGAATGCGCCCGCATCAAATCTCACTATATCCTCAAATGAGGTAATGCTGTATTTTAATGCAACAGACAACTATGCGGCAAATCTTCTGTGCAATGTAACAGTAAACAATAATGTTGAATATGAAAACCTTTCAGTGCAGTCGGGAGTGCAAAAGAATGCATCCCTTTCAGACCTTGGCGACGGGATTTATTACTGGAATGTGAGCTGCACTGATGCAGTGAAGAATCTTGGGATAAGCGCAACATGGAATTTTACAATATTGCTTCCCCCTGCAGTCACGCTTTTCGCTCCGGATAATAACACCTGGCAGAACTCGTCAAGCATTGCATTCTCATACTATGTGGTTGATGATTCTGCGGTCTCAAACTGCTCGCTTTACATTGACGGCTCCTTGAACCAGACAAATGATTCAATAACAAACGATGCATACAATTATTTTTATGCTGGCGGGCTTTCAGAAGGGAACCACACCTGGAATGTATCCTGTTCTGACCCGAGTGCAAATATTGGGGCATCTCCTGTCTGGATTTTTGGAGTTGACACCCACGCCCCCTGGATAGAGCAGCACTCCCCCCAGAACAACACAATATGGACGAGCAACTACGTGACATTCAACTGGACTGCATTTGACAACCTCGCACAAAATCTGAACTGCTCTCTTTATGTTGACAACAATTTGAAAGAATCAGGAATCATTGCACAGAATGGAACTTCAATAAACAGGACATACATATACTCAGACAGCATCTATTTCTGGAATGTCACCTGCCTTGACCTTGCGCACAATATAAATGCAAGCGAGCTCTGGAACTTCACAGTAAAGGCGCCTCCGAATGTCACGCTTGAGAGCCCGGGCAATAACTCGTGGGGAATCTCGCAGGACCTCACATTCACTTACCTGCCAGAAGACCCGATTGGCATAAGGCAGTGCGTGCTCTACATTGACGGGCAGCAGAACGCTACCGATACAAACATAGAGGCCAACACCAACAACTCCTTCTATGTAACCGGCATTCCTGAAGGCGCTCACACCTGGACTGTCAACTGCACTGACTCTGACTGGAACACCTATGCGCCTCCTCAATATGCATTCTACATAGACAGGAGCGCCCCTGCAATCAGCATCACAATGCCCTCTGAAAACCAGAATTTCTCAGTTTCGCAGGCAGTGTTAAATTTCACTGCAACTGATAATCTTGCGCCAAACCTTACATGCAACATAACAATAAACAGCATTTTCAACAGGACAGTAACAGCATTCAACAACACCCCATACAACTTCACATTAACCGGGCTTTCTGACGGGACGTATTCATTTAATGTATCCTGCACAGACCTCGCAGGAAATTCAAACAATTCTGAATTGAGGCACTTCAACGTCAGCGTTTCCCCAAATATCTCGCTTGTAAGCCCCGCTGACTTTTCATGGAGGAGCGCAAATCCGGTTGTCTTTTATTTCAATGCCTCTGACAACGACGGCTTGCTCAACTGCTCCCTCCTGATAAACGGGAGCGTAAACACCACAAAGTCCTCTGGCCTGTTGAACAACGGACAGAACAACATAAGCGCCACGCTCGGAGAGGGCATCTTCAGCTGGGCAATCAAATGCTTTGACAGCGGCGCATACAGCAACAGCGCAGTTTCATCATCCAGAATAATCTATGTGGACCTCTTCAGCCCGTCAGTGACATTGCTCCTTCCGGATAACGGCGCAACACTCTCCAATAACTCGCCGCTGCTGAATTTCACTGCCTCAGATAATGTCTCCCAGAATATAACCTGCAACCTGACAATGGACAGCATAATAAAGGATTCTTACATAAACCTTTCAAGCGGGGCGGTTTACTCAAAGGAGTTCTCAAACCTCACTTCAGGGCTGCACTTCTGGAATGTTTCCTGCGCTGACTATGTCGGGCATATCGGCACAAGCGCCACCTGGAATTTCACAGTTCCAAAGCCGGATCTGACGCTCAACAGCTCTGACATCTCATTTTACTACAACACAACCAACCCTGAGGAAGGAAAAGCAGTTACAATCAATGCAACAATCCACAATTTCGGGGCGTCCCCGGCAATTAACTTCACCGTGCAATTCTTCGACGGAGACCCATCATCCGGCGGGCTTCAAATCGGGCAGAACAGGACTTTGAGTTTGAGCCCTGATTTACATTCAACTTTGTCTGCGAACTGGACTGCATCCCTCGGCATGCACAACATCTTCATAATAGTTGACCCGCCTCTTGCCTCAAACGGAAGCATTTCCGAGGAGAACGAGAGCAACAACTATGCCAACCAGACAATTCTCATACAGAGCTGGCAGTATGTATACGGAAATCTCAGCGGCGGGCTTGGGCTGGGAAGCCAGTTTGCAAGCTATGTCTATCTCTGGAACCTCTCTGATGCGAACGGCAGCAACATCTTCGTTGCAGACTCTGATAGCAGCATAAACTGGAGCTCGCTTTCAGCAATAGGGCGGACAACTTCAGGGGAGCCCTCTCCTGATGATTTTGCAGCAATAGATTCTGCGCTTTCCATGTCAGCATTCTTCGACTCAGTCAATTCAACATACGCCTCAGGCGGAGAGCCGGTGAAGGTTGAGAACTTCACTGTTTACGGGAAAAACATAGAAAATGTTCCTGTTGCAAACTCAACAAACAATTCAAACTTTGAGACAGGAATCCTTTGGGATTATTCTGACGGAAACACCTATTACAACGCCACCCAGGACCTTGTCTTTGTCACAAAGGCAAACAGCCAAGTCCAGGGCAGGTTCGGAACCTATGACTATGAGATGAGAATCCCCTCAAACCTGAAGGATTACAGGGGCTCAACCCCGAGCGTCTCCCTATACCTCGAGTTAAAGTGATAAAATGCACAGCAAAAATACATTGATGGATTTCAATCCATTGCTCTTTGCAGCTGCCCTTATCATTTTTTCAGCGCTGAACTTCCCAATTGCTTTCGCATCATGCGGGCAGGTTTCAGTCTCAAATGACAAAATTGCTGTGGGCTCACAAATAATAATAAATGTGATTGATGCAGAGCCGTCAGCAGAACTTGTTATAAACTCGCCATCCAACTCTTATAGACTGCTCGGAGAAGCATTCTCGCAAGTCCCGTTTGTGCCCAAGGAAGCCGGTTCCTACTCAGTGGAGCTTTGGAATTCAGGCACGCTGTGCGATTCAAGGAATTTCACAGCTGAGGAAGAAAATCTGAAAGAGCCTGAGAAAACATTCAAGCCGCTTATCCTGTGGACAGACAAGAGGGAATACATTTTAGGAGAGAGCGTGCTGATTCATCTAAACCCTTCTGATTACGGCTATTCACCCCAAAACCTCATTCTCAAGATTGATTCAGGGGCTGAATCCTACACTTTTCTTGACTCTCTCAATTCAACCATAGCATATTATCCGCCTCACACTGGAAATTATACACTTGTGCTCCTGGACACTTCCACATCCTTAATCTGGAATTCAAGCTTCTCAGTTGTGCTGCCTGAAGTTTACATTCCCCAGGCAAGCAGCAGTCAGGTTAGAATTGACCTATCAGGAGTTGAGAATCCGGAAAGGATTTCAAATGTCAGATTCATAATCAGGAGAAAAAATGGAAAGGAATGGAATTACTCACTGAAGCTTTCAGAGGAAAATCAGCAGGGAATTCCCGCTGAGCCGGATTACAACGCCACCATTGAGATAAGCGGCTCTTTCATAAAAAAAATAGAGCTGAAAAAGCTTAAGATAAGAGATGATTTTGAACTGCCGTTGAACGAGCTTTCTGTCGAGAGTATTAAAAACATAAAAACGCAAGCAATCTCCGGGAATATCACAAACGCCTTCAGCATAAACCCCGCGATGCTGAATTTCAGCGAGGGTTACATAACACTCAATGCCTCTGGCAACGAGCTCTGGAAGTGCGCTGACTGGGATTATGATGCACAGTCCTGCATTGGTGACTGGAAAAAGCAGCAGGACATAGTTCCAGGGCAGGAATACACATTTTACTTTAATTCAACAGACCCCGGCTATGCTGAGTTCTCCACTGCAAACATAACCTCTATCGCAGTAACTCCGCTTGGAGAGGACAATTTTGCGGTGGCATACTGCGACGACACAAATGACAGGATTGCATTCAAGGTTTACAGGACAAACGGCACTCTCATAACTTCTGAAACAGTGGTTGACTCAACTGCTGGCGCCTGCGACTACAACTCTGTAAGCGTCTCCACTTTTGACCCCAACCGATTTGTAATTGGATGGTATGATTCGGGAAGCAGCTATGCAAGCTTTGCAGTATACAACAAAAATGGCACTGTGTATACTTCAAGAATTGATGTGGATACAACAGCCGGCACTTCAATGTCTGTTTCTGTTTCTGCGTTCAACTCAACTGCTTTTGTTTTTGGCTGGTATGACCAGCCGGACCTTGATGCCTCTTTTCAGACATATTCCATTTTAGGAAGCGCAATTTCCTCTGTTGTGGATGTGGATACTCGTGCTGGGACTTGTAATGCTGTTTCTGTTTCAGCGTTCAACTCAACTGCCTTTGTTTTCGGCTACTATGACCAGGCATCTTCTGACATGACATTCAGGACTTACACCTCCTCGGGAACTGCGATTTCCGCCATTACAGATGTGGATACTGGCGCAGGCGCAAATTCGCGTTCAATTTCTGTTTCTGCAATCAACACCAGCGCATTTGCAATTTTGTGGTATGACCAGAATTCTGGCTATATCAGATTCAGGAGGTATACTGTGGGAGGAACTCTTATTGGAAGTGAGGCAACTCCTGACACCGCAGTCGGAACAGGCGCAGATGCAGTGATGGTTTCCACTGCTGCAATAAACAAAAGCGAGTTTGCAATTTCCTGGTATGACAGCACTACAGACACGGGAATCTTTGCGAGGACTTATGATGCGTCTGCAGCGGCAATCTCAGGAGAGGTTTCAGTGCAGCCGGCGTCTCTGAGATACAATGCAGTTGCGGGCTACTCTGCAGCAACGGACATTGGCTTCTGCAGCGGCAATTTCATAGTTGCATTTGCAAACACAACCTCGCAGGCTGTCTTCAAGGCATACCTGAGAAACGGCTCTGACTGGAGCGGGGTCTGCCCTGACATAGCCCCGCCTGTTGTGAACCTCAGCGCTCCGGAAAACAGCGGCATTGTTGAGTCCTCGTCAGTTTCTTTCAACTTTACAGCAACAGACAACAGAGACACAATCCTTCCGAACTGCAGCTTGTGGGCAAATTTTTCTGGGACATTTTCTCTTAATAAAACAATATATAATGTTCCCACTGGCAACACAACAAATATAACAGTATCCGGGCTTGCAGACAAGAACTATATTTGGAACATCCAGTGCTATGACAATTCCAATAATTCCGCATTTGCAGAGGAAAATTTCTCATTTTACCTTAATCATTATGCGCCTCTTATTTCATCGCCGGCATTGAATGAAAGCGTGGTCAACCAGAGCAGAAAGGTAAAATTCAACGCTTCAATAACAGACAGCTACGGAATAAGCTACGCCTACATCACTGTTCTTTACCCGAACGGCTCATCATACAATCACAGCCTGAACATTTCCGGAAGCGACAAATATTATGTGATAAATGAAACTGTCCAGAACGGAACTTATGAAATAACTTATATCTGGGCAAATGATTCTCTCGGACAAGTGTCTTACAATGATAATCCCGGGCTTTCGTTTATAGTCACGCTTTCCCCGCCGGGAAATTTTGACCTTCTCTCTCCGGCGAATCTTGCTGAATCCCGGAATTTAATTCCCAATCTTTTCTGGCAGCAGTCCTCTGACGCTGATTTCCTTAATTATACTATCATAATAGATTTGTCCCCTGATTTCTCAAGCCCGGATTACACTTACTATAATCCGGGGATTTCCAACACCTCGCGCGTTGTTGATTATGCTCTTGATGCCAACAAAAAGTATTACTGGATGGTCATTGCAAACGATATGTTTGGAAGCTCAACCAATTCAACAAGTTCTTTTGCCTATATTACTGACACCCTCGCCCCTTCAATCTCTCTTGATTACCCGGAGAATAACACCTTTTCAGCAACAAATCTGTCACTCTTTAATTTTACGCCTGCAGAAGCCAACACAATAGGCTCATGCGTTCTTTACGGGAATTTCACAGGCAGTTTCCTCCCAAATGAAAGCTTGGCTTCTCCCTCAAATGGGCAGACAAACTCAATTTCCTCATCTCTGCCTGAGGGGGTTTACTTGTGGAATGTGAGGTGCAACGACAGCGCAGGCAACTTCGGGTTTGCCCAGCAGAACAACACTGTCATTGTTGACTTGAACGGGCCTTCAACAGAACTGTTGTCCCCTCCCAACATGAGCGTTTACAGCACTTCCAACAACGTCATCTTCACAATAAATGCCACAGACGCGATGTCAGGGATAAGCTCCTGCTCTCTCATAGTGAATGAGCAGGTTGAGCAGACAAAAACGAATGTCCAGAACGGCATTCCCTATAATTTCACGAACTTTCTCATGAACGGAAATTACACATGGGGCGCCAACTGCACTGACCTTAACGGGCATCTGAGCGTTTCTCCAAGATACAATCTTTCTGTGCTTGTAATTGACACCAATCCCCCTCTTGTAACACTTAATTACCCTCCGAGCAGCTCATACATCAGCAACTCCTCAATCTCTTTCAATTACACTGCAGAGGATGCGACTGGCATAGAGAACTGCTCGCTGTTTATAGACGGCATTAAAAACTCAACAGATACTGATGTGGAAAACCTTGACTTCAATTATTTCAATGTTTCGGAAATCTCAGAATGGCATCACAACTGGAGTGTGCAGTGCTTTGATAACAGTACAGAGCACAACAGTTATGCTGCTGCTGCAAAAAATTTCACAGTTGACCTCACAAATCCTGAAGTGTCTCTTGAATCTCCAGCAGACGCTTCTTTTTACATATCCTCAACTGTTGAGCTCAACTACACTCCCTCTGATTCCAACCTCAAAAACTGCTCTTTATACGGAAATTTCTCAGGCATCTGGGAACTTCAATCAACTGAATACAGCCCGGCTAACGGTTCAATTAACTCCTTTTCTATTGTTCTTTCAGACGGAACCTATGTCTGGAATGTGCTCTGCTACGACCTTTCAGGAAGAAGCAGTTACGCCCCAGCAAATTACACAGTAAGTGTTGATATGACTGCTCCTTCATACAGCGGACTCTCCTCATATCCGGTATCGCCGGTGAACTATTCCTCAATAACTTATTACTTCAACATAACCTGGGCTGACAATTTTGAAGTTGCCTCTGTTTATTTTGAGAGCAACTTCTCAGGAAGCCCTTTCAATGAGAGCGTTTCTTCCTTGGGGCAGCTCTACTCTGTAAACAAGAGCGGGCTTAATGCAAGTTATTATTCTTACAGGTGGTATGCCTATGACGCAGCAGGCAACCTGAACTATACAGATATGATTTATTATCAAGTTGACAAGGCGCCCTCAAATGTAAGCCTGCTGCTAAACGGAACAGACGATAACCTTACAATAAATGAGGATTCATCAATAAACATAACTGCAGCGCTGATAACTCCTGACTCAGGATACATTGAAATTTACATAAACGGCAATCTGGCTGCAAACGGCTCATCGCCCCAGCAGATAGAATATAATTTCGGCGAGCCAGGAGTTTACAACATAACTGCAATATACAATGAAACAGCAAATTACCTCTCAGGTGGCAATATTCATTTCCTCTTTGTTTCAGACATCACCCCTCCAGTAATAAATCTGATATATCCCGGAAATAACTCAAAAATAGGCACAAATGACATAAATTTCCAGTATAATGTCAGCGACAGCAGCGAGATTGCGAACTGCAGTTTATTCATAAATGGCACTTTAAATCAAACCAACAGCAGTGTCTTAAGAGACACAGTCCAGACATTCTTCCTGACTGTTGAAGATGGGGATTATTCCTGGAGGATTGACTGCTATGATAATGCGAGCAACTTCAGGCAGGGCGACACCTACTATTTCACCTCTTTGAATTCAGAAAAGATTATCGCGCAGGCATATCCTAAAAAGCCATCCTATGAAAAAGGCGACACCGCTTCCCTGATTGCCAATACATCAGATGTCTTCGGGAGCCCCCTCAGCACCAGCATATATGCAAATGTCATAAAAGGGAACACATCTCTCGAATGGTGGAACATCTCATTCAAATACAGGCGCCCAATTTTTTCAACCAACAATCTGAACACTTCTTTTTACAAGACAGTGGATTTAAACATAAGCGGGCTTGACTCCTCAATTTCAAACTGCTCTGAGATAAGGATTGTTCAGAACTCCTTGTTCAATCACACTCGAGTGCCGTCAACAGTAATTGCAGAAGACAGCAACAATTCATGCGTTGTGCAATTTAACATAAATGCAAGCGCTCTCATTAGCAATCAGAATAATTACTATGCGTATTACGGGAATTCAAGCGTTTCTGCAACAGGAGACAGTGTGCCATTATACGGAATTAGAGTCCAGCGCGGCTCTGTTGCAGGCACGGCAACCTCGCTGAGCGACTCAATGAATGCTGTCAACACCTCGCAGGCATTTGTGCTTTTCGGAGTGAATGTTGCAAGCTCTGTGCCTGCAAGATGGGAGATAACTGCGAGGATTGCCTCTTCCACGCAGGTTGTTTTTGACAGATATGTCAAAACAACATCTGCGAATGTCTCATGGCAGGTTATAAACGGCTCTGACATTTACGTCCAGAGGGACACATCCTCTTTTGCCGCAACAGACACAAACACAACAGTCAATATTGAAAATGTAAACCTCAACGAGACATTCATAATAATATCCGGCAGGACAAGCTCAACAACTGCTGCCAACAGCAATATGGGATTCCTTACGGCGAGATTCCTGAACTCTTCAGCGATATATATTGAAAGGGGCACAAACGGTAGCACAGCCACAGCAGAGTGGCAGGTTGTTTCCTGGAAGGGCGCGCGTGTGCAGTCGGGAAACCTTTCATTCACAACCACTTCGGCAAATGCCGATATAAACAGCATAAATACTTCGCGAAGCTTCCTCATATTCAGCAGGGCTATAAGCGGAAGCACCTACATAGGCACAAATATAATTTTAGGGAATTTCACAAATTCCACCCAGATTTATTTTGAGAGAAAAACTGCAGGAGGAACAGCATCTGTAGCATGGTTTGCAGTTGAGCTTCCCCCTGATTTTGAGGTGCAGCGCGGAACAATATCACTTACAGCAGATACAAATGTGGGCATAAGCAGAGTTGTCCCTGAAAAAACATTCAACCTTCACTCTTCTTCAAGCGTAGGAGCAACAAGCACAACCTATGCAAACGCACAAATAAGGTCTATACTCACAAATGAGACAAATCTCTGGCTTGACAGGACTTCTGGCACGAACTCAAACACGATTGGATGGTTCACGATTGAGGAAAAATACCTGAATGTCTCCTCAGGAATGGAGCAGCAGCTTATGACCTCTGATTCTGGCTCAAGCGGAATAGATGGAATTTACAATCTGGACTGGAATTCTGATAACAATCCAGTCGGGAACTATTCATTTGTGTATGTTGCGTCAAAGGAAAATTTCACCTCTGCAAGGGCGCAGGCAACATTCCAATTAGTGCCAGATATTACACCCCCGAATGTCACGCTATTCTTGCCAACCCACCTTTACAAGCAGGGAGTGGGTTTCATAAATTTCACTTATCTGCCTTATGACCTGAACCTTGCTAACTGCACTCTCTATTTCGGCACAGGAGGAAGCTTTGCGCCAAATGCAACTAACTCAAGCCCGATAAACAACGGCACAAACTCATTCAGCGACATCTATCTCGGAGTGGGGCTCTACAGCTGGAACGTGAAGTGCGAGGATACAGAGGGCAACTCAGGATTTGCGCTGAGCAACTTCACCCTGAATATAACAGGGTCAGACCTCTTCCCATCTGCAATCTGGTTCAGCAACACAGAGAGAATAGAAGGGGTTAACACAACAGTTTACGCAAACATCTCAAATATGGGGCTCTCTCCCTGCAATCAGAGTTTTATAGTGCAGTTCTTCAGGGGCAATCCATCACTGGGAGGGCAGCAGATTGAGGGCAACAAGACAATACAGAACCTAAGTATAGACGAGACAAAATCAGTCAGCGCAAGCTTTCCGCTCTCTGCAGGTCCCAACGACATCTATGTGCTTGTTGATCCCAACAACATTGTGAACGAGTCAGACGAGTCCAACAACAATGCCTCCAGCAGCATAAGCGTGGAGCTGTATCAATACTATTATGGAAACATAACCTCCACTGAAGTGCTGAGCACTTCGGAAAATAAGTCAATTTTCAACTGGACAAACACAAATTCGGTTTCAGGGCTGATATTTGTGGCTGATATTGACTCAAACTTTCAGTTCAGCAACCTTCAGGCGCTCACAAGGAACATAAACGGGCAGCTTGTCTCCAATGATTTCTCTGACCTTGACACAGTCCTGAACACCACCAGTTTTTCCGACTCTGTAAAAAATGTCTGGGGCAGCGGAACAGAGACGCCAATTGCAGTAGCATCCTTCAACATAAGCGGAAAAATCATAGACAATGTCCCAATAGTGAATTCCACCAACTCAAGCGACTTCATAACAGGCATGCTCTGGGATATTGCTGACGATTCCAGCTTTAACTTCCAATATGATTCCTCTGATAAGGAGGATATTGTTTTTGTGACAAAGGTGCACCAATTTGGAACAGGTAGATTTGGAAGCAATGATTATGAGATAAGGGTTCCTTCTTACCTCAAGACCTACAAGCCCAATATAAATTTGGTGGTTTTCTACACGCAGCTGAATTAGCCATAATAATTCTCACACGCTGTTCTTGTGAATGTTCTTATTAATAATGATATTAAATAAAATATTTAATTAAATAGTATAATAAATTATTTAATTTATTAATTAATATAATTAATCATCACATACTATATTATATGATAATTATATGATAAAGTTTAAAAGCAATCCCTCCTTCAAAAAATCAGGTCAAAATGGGAATTATAAACAAGAGAACAGCACCCCCTCCAGCACAACATGTTTCAAGGGAGCTTCCTCCCCTTGCCAGGGAAGTTGTGGAAAGGAGCCCCCTGCTTAATTCCCCGGAAGTTCCTGACGAGCTTCCCACGCTAAAGGACATTGCCGGGCAGAAAATCACTGACAAAAATTCTGAAGATGAAGAGATTCTTCCCAAATCCGGAAAAAATGAGGGTTCAATTGAAATGCATATGCTCAGCGAGAGAATGGACCGGATTGAGTCAATGTTAAAATCAGCGGGGCCAGGCAAATTTCTTACGCTTCGCGACGGGAAAATCATTCACTCTCTCTCTGATCTAAGGGCTGCTCTCGTTTCAATGAGCTCAGACACCTTCAACTACCACGTGAACTTTGAGAGGAACGATTTCGCGAACTGGGTGAGGAATGTCTTCGGCGAAAAGGAGCTGGCTGAAAAGATAGATTCTGCGACGAGCAAAGCGCAGCTTATCAGAGTTCTGAATGATTATTTTGACTGAATTCCCAATTTTCCTCTGTTAATTTTTTTCTCTGAAAAATAGAATAAACCAGCATTTAAGCATTTCTATAACTTTTCTTGATAAAATAAGAATTTCTAACGCTTATTTGCCATTAATAAACCTTTAAGAACATAATTTCCCCCAAAATTCTCTGAAATTTGAGGAAACATTTATATATGAGTGTATATTTTAGTATACTAAAGTATTAATAATCGCATTGGTATATGATTTGCATAAAACCATATACTGATTGCCTAAAACACAATCAAAATAAAAGCAAGCTTGAAAGCAAGCAAAAGAGGTGTCAACATGAAAAAGCCAGCATTAGGATTTCTTTTAGTTGCCTTATTGGCAGTATTTGTAATTTCAACAATAGTATTCGCAGAGCCGCAGCAGCAGCCAATAGGACCAGATACGCTTGATGAACTCGGCTCAAGCAGGCACACGCCTGCAGTGATTCCCTCAAAGGAGGCATATGCAGGAAATGTCACTGAACTTTCAGTAGACACTCAGTCCACGACTCTGGGATGGCAGGGCTATTATGGAAATGTGACTGGTACAATAACCTTGGACGATGCAAGCAACAATACAATGTATGACTGGGCAATTGCTCACCCTGAAGGAGAAGTGTATGCGGCAATAGCCCAGGTTTCCAACTGGGACCTGGTTGCATGCGCAACTCCCGAGAATATAAGCTACATTGAGAACAACACCTACAAGTTCAACACCTACCCGAACGAAACCCTGAAGTCAGACACAGATGTTGATTCAATCTTAAACACATTCAACACCTCTTTCGCAGGGGACTTTTACGTCGGCTCCACAAGGATAAACGCAGCATCAGGATGCAGTGCAGCATACCTCTATGTCAATGATGCCCCTGACGCAACCCACGCATTCACAGAAACACTGCTTTACGACCAGACTGCCCAGAACCTGATTTTCACATCATTGCTCCATCAGTATGGAACAGCTGGCTTCGACACCCTCAGCCACGACTTCCAGATGCTTGTGGCAGAGAACGGGCACAATGGAGAAGAGACAACAACCACGTATTATTTCTACGTGGAGATACAGTAAGGCGCTTGCCTTACTTTTATTTTTTTAGCCAAGCAAGCAGGACAAAAAAATGAATGCGGTCAACATAAGAACAATGCCTTACAAAAAAGTTGTATGGCAGGAAACCCCCGAATCTGTGAGGGTTATACAAGGGCTTTATTCTGAAGACGGTGATTTTGTCAGGGTGCGCGGCGACTATAAAGACGTGCTGATAAGGAAGGACAAAATCATCTCAATCGAGCACAAGCAAGCAAGAGGTGTTTTAAATGAGACAAGAAGCAGATAAGGATTCAAGTTCAAAGGCAATCCTTGCCATATCTGTGTTTATTGCACTTATAATTTTTTCAGCAGCAGCATTTGCACTTCCAACCGGGCCTGTAATAATGAGCAACAGCACAGACACAGGTCCGATAAATTCCGCCCCGTTTCTGAATGACAGCGGCGGGACAATAAACACAATGCTGCTGAACACCACCCAGCAGAACCTTAGGTGGAAGGCATATGTAGGAAATGTTTCCGGAAGGTATGTCCTGCAGGATTCAGCCAACTACTCAATCTATGACTGGACATTTTCCTCAAGTTCAGGAGAAGTTTATGCCACAAGGGCATCCTCACTCACGTGGAGCACAATTGCATGCGCAAACTATACTGATATAACCGATGAGCAGACAGCGCTGAATCAGAATTCCGGGAACAGCGACACCATTGCTGTAACATTCGCTTCAAATCTTCACGATGCATTTGCAGTGGGAACTGTAAACATTAATGCAGATTCCTGCAATTCAACTGCAACAAATGTAAACGGGGTTAGCCAGACAGCGGTTTTCCAGGAAGTGCTTTTGCACGACGAGGCAAGCGCATTTGTATACACAACCATTTTGGATTACAACACCACGGGCTATAACACCCAGAAATATGACTTCCAGATGATTGTTCCAGAGGATGACATCACAGCAGGCAACACGGCATATTATTTTTACGTGGAGCTAATCTAAACCAGAGGTGGTTAATTTGAGACTCAAGCAAGCAATTCAAGCATTGGCGGTCTTGGTTCCTCTGGCTTTCCTGCTCTATTTTTGGACTGCATCCCTGCTTCTTTTCGCAGGCTCGGCGTCTGCTGTTTTGTCATGGAATGTGAACGCCACGGTGAACGTGACAAACGCGCCACCTACAGTGAACAATGTCCTTTTAGATGACAACAGCACAAGCCCTGCAAACCAGATAGACCTTGTTGCAGGCGGCTCACTGCTTGTTTACTGCAATGCCACAATCAACGACACCAACGGCTACCAGGACATATCAAGCGCAACGGCAGTAATATATGACGGAGCAGTTGCAAATCCGGGCAGCGCAGACAACAACGAAACGCACTACACAAACAATTCCTGCACCCTCGCAGCAGGTTCAGGGCTTTCAAAGGATGCGAGCTGCGCATTTAATATGCGTTATTACGCAAATAATGCAACCTGGACATGCAATCTCACTGCATTTGACCTTGACAACGCCAACGGCACAGGCACAGACACTGCTGCAGTTAACCTGCTTGTTGCGCTGAACATCTCAACGAGCATATTAAACTATGGAAACCTTGCTCCCCTCGCAGAATCAAGCGCTATTCCAGAGACCATAACAAACCACGGAAACGGGCAGATTGATATGGTTCTCAACGGCACAGCCATGCCCTGTACTAGCATAGGAACAATTGACGTTACAGCCCAGCACTACAATGTGACAGGCACAGGCACAACCTACACCACAATGACGCCCCTGTCCAGCTCTCCAGTAACTGAGACAACATTCAACCTCGCAAAAAGGACAGATGCATCAGGAGACACAACAAGGCTTACAAACTGGAAGATTGTCGCCCCAGTGGGAACAAAGGGAATCTGCACAGGAAACGTCACAATGGCTGCAGTAACTGGATAAATTTATTTTTTTTATCCTGATTTATTCTGATTTTCTTTTCTATTGTTCATCATTAGCAAAAAGTTTTAAATCTATCCTGATTTTATCAGAGAAGAATGCACTTCAGCAAGCCCGTGAGATTTTGCCCAATTAATTTTACTCTTGCACTTCTCTTTGCTCTAACCATATCCTGCAATTCCGTTTCTTCAGCAACAGCCACCTTCTCAACATCCTTTCTCGCTTCACTTTCAGCAGCGCCCCTCTCCAGAAACTCATTTGTGATTGCCTACTGCGACAACACCTCTGCCAAGATTGCTTTCAAAATTTACCAGACAGACGGCACGCAGCTGCTTTCAGAGACAAATGTTGACACCACTCTTGGAACTAATCCCTGCGACTACACAAGTGTCTCTGTATCTGCCTTTGACAATACCAATTTTGTCATTGGCTGGATTGACAGCGGAAGCTCATACGCCAGTTTTCAAGTTTTTAATATGAGCGGTTCAGCCGTCTCAAGCAGGGTCAATGTGGATACAACAGCCGGCACTTCAATGTCTGTTTCTGTTTCTGCGTTCAACTCAACTGCTTTTGTTTTTGGCTGGTATGACCAGCCGGACCTTGATGCCTCTTTTCAGACATATTCCATTTTAGGAAGCGCAATTTCCTCTGTTGTGGATGTGGATACTCGTGCTGGGACTTGTAATGCTGTTTCTGTTTCAGCGTTCAACTCAACTGCCTTTGTTTTCGGCTACTATGACCAGGCATCTTCTGACATGACATTCAGGACTTACACCTCCTCGGGAACTGCGATTTCCGCCATTACAGATGTGGATACTCGCGCAGGCGCAAATTCGCGTTCAATTTCTGTTTCTGCAATCAACACCAGCGCATTTGCAATTTTGTGGTATGACCAGAACTCAGGTTATGTCAGGTTCAGGGTTTATAGTGTTTCTGGGACAATTGTGGGAAGCGAGGTTGTGCCTGACACTGCTGTCGGAACTACTGCTTCCGGCATCATGGTTTCGAGCACCGGCTTGAACGATAGTGTTTTTGTGGTTGGCTGGAATGATTTGACTACTGATACTGGAGTGTCTGCGATGGCTTATTCTGCTTCCGGTTCTGCTGTTTCCTCTGAGGTTGTTGTCCAGTCCAACTCTCTAAAATATAATGCGCTTGCATCCAGGCAGGCAGCAAACAACATTCAAATCTGCGACAACAACTACATGGCGCTTGTTTCCAACACAACCGCCCAGGCATTCTTCAGGGCATACTATATGAACGGCACAGAGTGGAATGGAGAGTGTCTTCCGCCCTCAATGAATCTCTCAAACATAACCTCTTCAGAGCCGAAATTCTATTACAACGCCACCCTTCTCGGCTGGTGCAACGCTACCCACCCGGACTCGCAAGACATTAGCTACTACTACAAATGGTATCTCAACGGAAATCTTAACAAAACAGGGCAATCTCCATATTATGCCCCGGAAATAAGCGTCAATGTTGACAATATCAGCTCATCCTACCTCTCAATCGGGCAGAACTGGACTCTTGAATGCACTGCCTACGACGGAATTTCAAACTCCACCCAGCTAAATTCCTCAACAATAACAATTGTGAACACCAACGTTCCCCCCTCAATACTCTCAATTTCATTAGACGACACAATTCCAAGCCCCGCAGGGCAAATTGACCTAACTGCAGGCTCCATAACAAAAGTGGTGTGCAATGGCACTCTGGAAGACCTGGATGGATTTTCAGACATCGCAAATGCTGCTGCAATAATCTACGCTTCTGGAAACGGAACCCTTCCTACGAGCCCCGAGGACAACAACACCCTATACAGGAACCTCTCCTGCTCCCTCTCCCAAATCAACACAACCTCTGCATACTTCAACTGCTCATTTGATATCTGGTATTACGCCCAGAACGGCACCTGGACCTGCAATACAACAGCAACTGACAGCCAGTCCGCATCCGGCTCTGCGGTTGCAAATTCAACAGTCAACAATCTCATAGCATTCAATGTTTCCTCCATGACTCTGGATTACGGCAACCTCGCCCCTGGCGCCACATCACCATCCTCTGTGCTATTTTACATTACAAACCTTGGAAACACGAGGATTGACCTCTCCCTCAATGGCAGCGACATGAGCTGCCCTGCAGGCACAATTCCTGCCTCAAACCAGCACTACAACATCACAGGCACAGACCAAGCATACGCCCAGATGAGGGCGCTCTCAAACTCAGAATTCCTCGCATCTGACTTCAACCTTGACAAGAAAGTCACGTCAGATTCAAACAGGACAACATACTGGCGAATACAAATACCGCAGGCAGTCAAGGGCAGCTGCACAGGAATAATAGCTCTTTCAGCCCAGCAGGGGTAATGTTTAAAAATGAGCAAGGAAAAGAGTGAGTGAGAATGAAAATAAAAAATAGCGCAGCAATATTATTTTCAGCACTTGCATTTGCATTAATCCTATTCTCTTCCAGCGCAATTGCAACCCTGGGAGTTAGCCCTGCTACTCTGAACTTTCCAAACATGCTCAGGGCAGGCTTCTCCCAGAGGGCTATACTAATCAGCACCCTCTCTGATTCGATGATTGTTGACTTAACCCCCGGCGGCAATATAGCTTCGTGGATAAACTTCTCTGAAAACGGAATCGCTGTTGCGCCAAACAGCCCAAAATCCGTATACGCAATGATACGCCCCCAAAATGACATTGCCAACGGCAACTATTCGGGCTACATAACAGTCACAAGGCGCTCAGCTAATGCATCAGGGCAGATTACAGGAATGGGAAATGTTGTGATAATGAGCATAAAGGTGCCTGTTAACGTTGAAATAACTGATAGGCAGATAATTGGCTGCACTGCCTACTCATTCTCAGTTGACAGCGTAGAACAAAATAACCCCAGCAAGCTCCGCCTCACGATAAGAAATGAGGGCAATGTAAGGATAAGCCCTGCTGTAAAGATTGACATTTGGGACCGGGAGCAGCAGAACATTGTGAAATTCTTTGACTTTACAACCCAATCAGTGCTTCCAAGCATTGAGCAGCAGTTTGAGTTTCCGCTTCCAGTAGAAAACCTTCCCTTAGGGCAGTATTGGGCTGACATCTCTGCAGGCGAATGCCACTCATCTGATGTTGTGACTTTTGACATCCTTGAAAAGGGAGCGCTTTCATCAATGGGCAGGCTCATCCAGATAACAAACCCTCCCTGGATATCTGTGCGGCAGACAGCAAAGATTGACGCGGTCTTCAGGAATGAGGGTAAGAAAGACGTCACAGCGAGGTTCAAGGGCACAATCTCCTACAACGGGCAGATTGTTTCTGTCCTTGAATCAGACGCTGTTGCAGTCCCTGTCGGGCAGACGCTCTCGCTCACAACATATTTCAAGCCAGAGCAGCCAGGCAGGTATGTTATTGAGGGCAAGGTGTATTATGACAAGAAGCTGACATTCCCCTCATCCTCAATACTGAATGTCACAGAAAGCAAGGGCGCTGGCTTCAGCATATTTACCCTGCTTTACATTCTGATAGCTGCAGGAAGCCTCTTCTTCCTCTTTGCAATCTTCAGGAAGAGGCGCAGGAAAAGGAGATTCTGATTTTTTTTGATTAAAGATTTAATTTTTTAGAAATTTTTCTTTGCGCAAATTTTACTTTTTCAGTACCTTTTTGAGAAGTCAATATAAGTGTCCAGTATTTTCAACTGGTAATTTGCGTTTCCTGTGAGCAGCTCCGGCCTTCTCACCTGCTTCAGGAAGTATGACATTCTCATCTCCCTGTGGACTGCAAACTCAGAAATCTTGAGATTTATTGCGCCTGGCTCGAGAGTTTTCTCAATCTCAGTTGAGGCATCCTTCTCAATCTCAATCTCACCCTCTATCTGGGCACTTAATGGGAGCGGCTCTTCTATCATAAGATTATACAGTGATGCTGCCCCAACATTTCTTGCAATAAGCTCTACCTTGAAGAGTCCTGCCTTCTCTTTTGTTATTGCCCTTCTTATGTTCAGGGGGTCGCGCCTCTTCCCAAAGTCCCTTATCACCCTCTTTCCGGCGAGGAACAATGAGAAAATTATTGTTGCTGCTGCGAAGAACAGCCCTAGGAACAGCGATATATTCAATATTCTCTTTGGGAACTGGCGCTCCGGCTTCTTCAGGGCTTCAAGCGTTATGCTGTAGTTGCCCTCTGTCCTATTATTGTAGGCAATGCTTATGTCAGGAACGCTGTCCCTGTTTATGTCAGCCAGCACATCCACAGGCTTCCTGAAAAGAAAGCCAGGCCCGTCAAAGAATCCGATATACATTGATTCCCCTGTAAGCTGCGTAAGTGTGAGGAAATAGTTTGTGCCCTCATATGTGAAGAACCAGATAGGGCCCTTGTACATTGTCACATTGAAGATGCTCTGGTCCTTGAAGTTTCCTATATAGATTATCTGAGCCCTGCTGAAAATTGCCAATTCCTCTGGAGTGAGCTCCCTGACAGGTGTCTGGTTTGTCATGTTCTTTTTCTCAGCAGGCTGCTCTTCAGTGGTAGGGGCGGCTCCTCCTTCAGGATGCTTCTCCGGCACGTGGGTTTCAGGGCCCAGGTTCTCTTCTGTTTCATTTGGATAAATGGTTCTGGAAATAACATTGAGAATGAAGATGTCATGAGTGGCATTGCAGCTGTCAAAGGCAACTATTGTTATGATAAAAGTGCCTGGAACAACCAGTCGGAATGAGATAATGCCTGTTGTTGGATTTATCTCAAACAGGGGACTGTTATCCGAGAATGTAATAAAATCATTTTCTGCGTCAGAGGCCACTACGTGGTCGTAGAAGTAGTCATTCTGAAACAGGGTTATTTCTCCTATAGGTGTTATTTCAGGGGGGCTGTTGCCGACGCAGTACCTAAACTTGAAGAAGTCGCTCCAGTTGCCGTAGCTTTCATTGTCAAAGCCCCTGACCTGCCAGAAATAGTCGGAGTGAATGTATGTGATATTGGGCGTGTGGTTTGTCCTTTCAATTTCTTCAGGTATTTCACTGATATTGTAGGCAATGCTGGTAAAATTTTCATCAGTTGCAAGCATTAAATTGTATGTTACAGGGTCATTGTTGATGTCTTGGGAATTGTTCCACTCAAATGAGAGCGGCTCATTATTCTCATAGATTGCAGAGTTGTTTTCCGGGCTTATGAGCACCGGCTTTGTCGGCGGGACATTTTCAACAGTGACCTGCGAGACAGCTAACCCTGTTTTTTCAATGCCTTTCAGCAGGAGCAGGGTTCCTCCTATCAAAAGCACTGCCAGCGCCAGAAACACCGGAATCCTGCTCTTCAAACCAGACATCTTGCTTACCTAATCCTGCCTGAAAGGGCTTTCTTGACTATTGAGAACGCCTCCTGCCTGCTCCTCGCCTTTCTCATCTCCATTGCAAGCCTCCTGTTCTTGAGGCACTTCTTTATCCAGATTGCAAAGTCGTTTTTCTCATAATTCACGTGGTAGTTGAATGTGTCAGAATCCATCTTGGCCAGCGCACTTCTCAGGTCCTCAAGCCCTCTCACCGTCTTTCCATTGTAAAGCTGGAGCGGCTCTGTTCCGATTTCTACGTTCTCTTGCTGTTCCTCAAATTCCTGCGCCTGCTGTTCTTCAGATGCAATTGCTGTTTCGCCTGCCTGCTCTGCCTTTATCTCCTCAAGCCGCCTTATCTTTGAGAGCACTATGCTTTTCTGAGCATCAGACAAGTCCTCAAGCGGTATCGCCCTCAGGCTTGCCAGCACGTCGTCTATGGATTTCGGGCTCACATATGCTTTGCTTTCCTGCTGGGATTCAGGGGCGCTTCTGCTTTCTTTTGCAGTATCTGCAAAATCTTTCTCTGGCGCATTTTCCCCTATCAGCCCGCTTTCGTCATCAATCATGCTGTCTATCTCGCTGCCTGAGGAGAACGCATCCTTCCTCTGCTTTCCCATCCTGAAGTAATATGCCGCAAGTATGCCCAAAACCAGCATTCCAATTATTATCCCGATGTATTTTGCATTTGATTTTATTGTTTCAGCAACTGCATTTCCAGTCGCAGGGCTCGGGCTTCCATTCTGATTCTCCATCAGCACTGCCTTTATTCCTGAAAGGTCTGACTCAGATGCCTTTCCGTTTATCACATATTCTATTGTCGTGCTCTGCCCTGATGAGGAAGATGAGTAGGGGAAGCTCACCACAGGGTCGTTCTGTATTATGCTGTAGCCCGCTGTTATGAAATCAATCTTTGAAGTGTCCTCTGCAACGCTCTTTGGAATCAGTATCACAAGGGTGCTGTCATTCACCTGCTGATTTGCAGTTATCTTCTCATTGATGAAAGTGAAATACTGCGTTGAGGTCTCATACACAGCGCTTACAAGCTTTCCTGAGACCTTCTGGCTTATGGCTGACTGTGCAGCATTTACATTTTTCAGGTAATTCAGGTCTCCTGAATTTTGCGGAGATGCCTTTGAAATTGCAGAGGCGATGTCCTCGCCGCTCGCCTGCACGCTCGTCGGGCTGTACTCTGTCACTTTCACATCCAGAGGCACAGAACTTTCTATTGACCTTATTGCAAGCTCCTGCCTTGCAACCTCTGAATTTATATCTGAGTCATCGCCTGAGCTTGACTTGAGGGCATTGAGCGAATCATATATGTTCTGAAGCCGCGTTTTTGCGTCGCCCGCATCCTGCAATATTCCTGTTGCCTCTATGGCATCCCTATCTGAACTGCCGGAAATTGCGCTTATCCTCTGGCTCACTGTCTGAATTGAGGAGTCAGCGAGGGCCATTGCCCCATTTATGCTCTTCAATGTCTCAGGCGAAATCTGGCTTGAGTTTGAATCCGACTTCATTGAGACAGCAGAAACCTCATTTGAGAAGCTGCCCTCATTTCCTGCCTGGTCCACAGCAGAAACTGCATAATAATATGTCTTGCCCTGGCTTACCTGCCTGTCAGTGAATGAGGAGGCATTGCTAGAATTTGTGTAGAAATTCATAAGGGTTACCCCTGCAGAGCCCGCCCTGTAAATGTTGAATTCCGAGAGCGCCTCCCCGTCATACCTTATCATCAGCCCTATGCTTCCGTCGGGGTTTGAGAAGGCGCTTATTGTCGGCTGAGCAGGAGGCACAGTGTCAACCAGGAAAAGTTTTCCAGAGGTTATCAGGTTGCCTGTCTGTCCGTAATAGTCGGTTCCACTAAATGAAAAGGAGCCAACCTTGTCTCCGGCATCAGGCGGAATTATAAGATATCCCTTCCATGTGCTTCCCGAGCCCACAAACTCTATGCTGCCTGATGTGCCGCCAATATTGTAATTCAGTTGGGGAGTTGGTATTACACTCCTTGATGTGATAAGGGTTACCTGGTAGAGTCCTGCCTTCAGCGGGCTGGGGCTTGAAAAGTCAACATCGGCAGAAACAGGCATGCTGACTGAAAAGCTTATTGTATAACCCTTCGCCATTCTGTTGCCATAGATATCTGTGCACATTACAGTGTAGTAATGCATTCCCTCTGAAAGCCCCTGCAGCAGCGCCTGGTGGTTGAGCCCGTCGCTTGTTGAGAGGGATATAGCGCTGGAGTTTGAGGAGTTGTAGACACAGCTCGCCATCTCATCTGTCGACACATAAAGCGTTGTGTAATCAGTGGGAATGGAATATTTCGGGGCGTAGTCAGTTATTGTTGGCGGGGTAATATCTATCCCGAAAGATATCAGCGCAAAGCCGGGCATTGTGTTGTTGAAGCTGTCCCTGCACTTTACATAAAATAAATAATCATTTTCAGGAAGGGTTGTGCTGTACCAGTGGGAGGTCCCGCTTCCTGACATGATGATTTTCATCTGCTCATAGCTCTGGTCGTCTGTGGAGAAGGAGCCTTTGCATGTTGAGTTCTCGTCTGTCTGGGTGTATATGCTCACTAAGGTCGTGTTTATTATTCCGCTTGGGCTGGTCAAGGTCACCTGCGGCGGGCTCATATCAACAATGCTGCCTGACTTGAAATTTGTTGCGAGCTGTCCTGAACTGTTTGAGAGGATTGCAGTTATGATATACTGCCCTGTCGAAACTGCATTCAGCACCTGACTCTTCTGGCACGAGCATAAGAAGTTCTGCTCACTCACATTCGAGCATAAGAAGTCCTGCTCATTCACATTTATCAACGCTGACTGCAGCTGGAGGTTTGGGCTTGCTGTCACGTTGATAGTCCCATTGAGCCTGGAATCCAATTGTATCGTGAAATATATGATATTCTGCCCGAGGGAAAGGTTCTGGCTTGCAGTTATATTTATTGACGCTGCTATAGCTGGAGCTGAGAATGCAAGCAGCGCAATTATGACAATTAATATTTTCGCCATCCTCTCCGGCAGAACTCTTTTCATTTTTACAGTTTCATTTTGGAAATGAGCGAGCCGTCCTTTTTCACAGAATCCTCAATTGCCTTCTGCAGGTAACCTTTCAGTGTCATATTCTTCAAAAATGCGATGACCTTCGCCTTTGTGTGAAGGCCCTCGTCCAAATCCAGGTTTATCTTTTTCATTTTCTCCAGCCGTCCCCTCGGAAATCCCGAAGTTACAAAGAAATGCTCTGCATTTCTTGTTCCAAAAATTTGCTAAGCGAATTTTTGTTACGTTGCTCACTTTAATAGGTAAGTTAATTTAAATAGTTTTCTATTCTTTTATTACTAAAGTAATTAAAATATTTTTATAATAAAACTTATTAAAGTTTTTAATATCATTAAGAATATCAGTATCTCTTATTATTTAAGTTATTTATATTATTAAACTATTTAAATATTTTAAATTATTAAAATAACATAAATATTTCCCATAAAAATATTCAATAGCGGAAAAAAAACAAAAAGAAGAATAATGAAGATGCAAAAATGCCAAAAAATCAAAAATCAGGGGCGCCTAGTAATACTGCTCTTCTTTTTTCTTCCTTCTCCTGAAGAATGCTATGATTATCAGGATTAAGACAAAGATTATCGCCGCAGTTATGCCGTATGTAGTTGCATAATAAACATAGTCAAAGCCCGCCTGCTTCATCGGGAAGGTGGCGGTGGTGAACTTGACCAGGCTGTCCTGCCTCTCTCCGTAGTATGCATTCACTGTTATCTGCGGGTTGTCTGCTATGTCGCCCTCTGTCAGCTTCCCGGGCACATCCACCTGAAGCTTTCTCGTCTCGCCTGGCAGGAGGGATGCGACATCCTTTAGCGCCAGGGTAGTCGGTATGCCGTTGACTATCACATCAGGCAGCTCTAAACTGACATATGCCTTCACCTGCCCTACATTCTTCACTTCAATAATAAATGCGCCCAGCCTGCTGTTGTATTCCAGCCCGGTTATGTTGATTGCCGAGTTGTCCATAACCTCTATTGTGGATATCTGCACTGTTGCCTGCAGAATCTTCTCAAGCGAATTCTTTGACTCGCCATAAAGGGTGTATACCTTTGCTGTTATGTTCCCCTGCAATCTTTCATTAATGCTGTATACAATTGTCTTCTTTGAATTTCCGTCTATGAAAACAGCGTCTGTGTCTCCAACTGTTATGCTGTTCCCCGAGCTGTCGGTGACGCTTATTGTGCCCTTGATGTATGCCGCCTGGTTCTCTGTGTTGGTGTATGTCACCTCAAGCTGCTGCGTCGCTTGGTTGTAGGTTATCTGGAATATCTCTATGTTGAGGCTGTATTTTGGAAGGTAGAAGAGGTCCAGCCCCTCAACCTGCGAGATTGCGCCCTGGGGATTCCTTGCGCCCTGGGCAAACTTCACGAACACGCTCAGCCCGAGCTCCCTCCTTATGGTTGTTGCGCTTCCCACAAGCTCATTCCCAATGAGCACAGCCACGCTTATTCCGCTTCCCTTGATGTATTCCCTGACTGTCTGTGGGACGTTGTTGGAGCCGATGAATATCACTGGCTCTGCGCCGCTCATTATCTCCTTCTCTATGAACTCGCCGTTTGTGAAAATTACCTGCTGCGCGCTGGAGATTGCCCTGTATTTCTTAACCATCTCAATGTTGTTCTCAAACCTGTCCCCCTCCTTGTTTATGATTTCAGGATTGTATCTCTGCAGGGTTGAGATTACCGCCCGGTTGACGTTGCCGTATATTATTATCTTGTCAACCTTTCTTGAGGAAAGGAATGCATCTATCTTTCCAATATTCTTGCTGTTTGCAAAGAGCACGTACCAGTTGTCCAGCACTGCATAGGGCGCAACTGATATTGCATTGTAGCCGTATGAGTCATCTATTATGATGAATTTGGTTATTGAAGAGAGCTGCTTTGCAAGCTCCAGATTCACGTCTGAGAATGTGAGCTCCTCTGTATTGAAGCCCCTTGCCGCCACTATGGTTTTATAGCCGACAATGTAGGGCACCTTTGAAGAGCTTATTATCTGTATGTTCTTGTTTTTGGCATCTATTGTGTTAAGGAGCAGGGTGCCTGCCTTGCTGCTTGTGAGAAAGCCGTTGTCTGCCTTTATCAGGTTTGCATAAATAACTGTGGAATAGACATCCCTCCAGTCCTCGGAGTTTGCAATAACATAATTAGGAGTCAGCGCAAGGGCGCTTCCCGAAAGCATTATTGCAAAAACTATCAGCGCTAATATGACATTCTCTCTTCGCATTGAAATTCCACCCCTAATTATTAAATTGTTATAAAAGAAATAAAGAGGGCTTTCTTTTAAATCTTTTGCCCTGCCTTTGGCTTGCTTTCTGGTTTGGTTTGCTTCTCGCGCTTCTCGCCACGCCCCAGGTACGATTTTCCTATGCGCAATATCGCGATTGCCATGAAGAATCCGGCGAAGATGTATGCAAGTATTATGTAGGAAAGCGGCACATTCAGCATACTCAAGTCGCCGTATGACAGGAAAATTCCTATGGATATTATTTCAAGCCCGATGCTCCTGATGAATCCCCTGCCTAAGAAAAGAAGAAACAGCCCGAACACTAAAGGAAGCATCACTCCGGAAATGTCTACCACAAGATAGCTTGATGCATTTGCGCAGTTCACCTGTGTAAAAGGATTCTGCGGAAGTTGTGAGTTGAAAATCACTGACTCAGTCTCGCACCCTAACAGTGCTCCTGCAGCGCCGTGCCCTATCTCATGTATTGCTATTGTGCTCAGGAAAAGGAATGCGAGAAGGGTGATTACAAAAATGAGATAGCGTGTGCATGTGGCAAATACACTCTCAGAATGAGGTTTCTTGTCCTCTGATTCATTGAGCCGGCAGCACTGCCCAATCATAAGGTAATAGGCCATTGCCATTCCGAGGTTTGGGATGAACCATATGGGAGAAAGGTTCATGCGGGTTGAGAGGAATGTGAATGCAGCGCCTGTGGCTCCGTAGGCAGCTATGAAGATGCTTGCATGGGCTATTGCACTTTTTGAAATAGCTGCATTCACCCCTATAAGCAGCAGGAGCAGGAATGAGACAAAAATAATGATGAAAAGGAAATTTTCGGGTTTCATGCCGAAGCCGAACAGGCAGAGGGCAAATATTGAGAAGAAGACAAGGATTTTCCTGTCAGAGGTTATCCTGTAAAGCGCAAATGAGAGAAGCGCGGCAACAGGCATCACAAATGCAGAGCCGGCCATTATTGACTCAAGAGGCGAGGGGCTTGCCAGGTTGAATGCCCAGATTGCATTCAGCACAGCTGATGCCAGATAAAAAAATGAGGTAGAAAGTATTGCCCAGGCAAAATGCATATTCCTGTTCCTGAAACTTCTGTTGGAAAGGACCCAGCAGAGCGCTGCGAGCGCCAGAAATGAAACAGAATTTAAAAGTAAAATTGCCTGCATCAAACACCTCTTTTGCTGCCTATATGCCTTAATGCTTTATAAAAATTGTGAAAAAAGGATGTAGAAAAATAAATTAAAAATAAATTAATAAAAATTTATAAAAAAATTTCTTAGTTCAGCTCCACATAGAAATAATAGAGCGTTGGGTTTGTGTCTCCGCTGTGCCCGTCCTCAGGAACCATCAGCTGGAAATCGTGGGCTGCATTGTCGTATCCTGTCTTGTCCTGGTTGATAATTGCTGTATACAGCATATAAGTTCCGTCGTTCAGCAAAAGCTCCTCAAAATTGTTCTGTGATGCTGGTGCATCATTCTCATAGAGGAACTGGCTGTATGAGCATCCTGTTATGTGCTTTGTTCCTACATAAAAGTCAGCGCTGGATGTTGCATTGAATGTCTCATTGATTCCGTCCTTTTCTGTAGCACCTATGTTGAGCGCTGTCTCATCTGCTTCTATGTTTGTAATATTTGCGCATGCTATTCCTGCCCAGCTGACTGAGTTTGAGGTTCTCACAGCATAGACCTCTCCTAAAGGTGAGAAATCCTGCCATGCATACATGCTCTTGTTGTTGGCGTCGTCAAGCACTATTGTGCCGCTGATGTTTCCGAAGTAGCCCTGCCACACATCTGTAACTGCTGTTGCGCTTATTGAGAGCTCTGTGACATTTCCGGCAAGTGCTGACACATTTTGAGGTGGTGTGTCCGCGCGCCTGCCTTTTGCTGTTGCGTTAATGGTATCCGGGCCTATCGGCTCTGCCAGCGCAACTGCCGCTCCCAAAGTCACTATCAAAAGGAGCATTACTGCAAAAAATACCTTTTTCAAAATTAACACCTCCTTGCTTGTTTTTTTGTTTGCTCGCCGGACCTTTGCCCGTTATTCAAAAATTGAAAAATAAAACATAAGATGTGCTTTCATCTGCTGTATATGCAGGCATATCCCGCAGGCATCCTGCCTGCCTGCTTCTCTCCTGCCACCGTCACCTCCAAATCAGTTTTTATTTCGGAGACCTTTTTTTCCGAGTCCTTGTCCTTTGCTATGACCATGATTTTTTTTGAGTCAGGGTTTGCTGCTATTGAGGAGACGCTCAGGATTTTCTCTGCCTCAAGGTAAAACCTCTCCAAACTCAAGTGCATTTCAGGGCTGGTGAGCATCCAGATTCTGAGCACTGCCTGGTGGTGCGCATCTGCCGGAATCATCTTTTTCTCGCTGAAGCCGCTGCAGATTGCTGCAATATATGCTGTATCTCCATTCAGCGAGAATAGCATGTGGGGCTTGCCCTTCTCCCTCGAGCCGCACCTTTCCTTTTTCACAATTCCCGCTACCTCAAGCAGGCGCAGCTGCTGGCTGATGTTCGCAATGCTTGTCCCTGTCTTTTCAGCCAGCTCTGTGGGCGAGCGGCTCTTTTCTGAGAGCAGATGTATCATGCTCCACTTGGAACCGCTGATGAGGGGCTCTATCTCCATATTGCGTGCCTTGCGAACTTTTACCTTTTTATGACAATTCTCTCTTAATATACATAAAATACTAAATCAAATTCAAGTATACTTTTATACCTTTTTTGTATATTAGGGTATACTTCTATTTAAATGTTTCGTTTATTTTCTTAACAGAATTAGTTTATTTACTTAAGTAAGAAATTAAATAGTAACTTTTACGGCGGGAAAAGCAAGGCAGAAACTGACTAAATCAGCTCAAGATACAGGTAATAGGGCACATTGCTGCCCTGCTGTATGCCGTAGTCAGGAACTATCATCTGGAAGTCGAACTTTTGGGTGTTGTAGCCTGAGCTCTTATTTTCCAGGAGCGAGACATAGACAAGGCTGCTTGTGTCTGTGAGCAGCACCTCCTGGAACTTCATGCTTTCATTCATCGCCTGGCTGGCATTGTTGACAAAGGTTGCTGTTGAGAAGCAGGTGCTGTTTGCTATGAGCACATTTCCGACGTAGAAGCTGCGGTGCGTCTTTGAGGAAAATGTCTTTGAGATGCTGTCATCGCTTGATGCTGTGATGTTCAGGGCTGTTTCTTCTGCTGATATGTTTGTTGCGTTTGCGCATGCAATCTTGGTCCAGCTTATGGTGTTAAATCTTGAGGCATATGCCTCTCCTGAGACAGTTGTGACAGTCCAGTCATATATTGAATAGTTGCTGGAATCCTGGAGAGCCAGTTTTCCAGAAACATTTCCCACATACGCCTTCCAGTGGGGATTCTGCGTGAGCCCATAGAGGTTTATTGTGCTTATGGTGCCGCCCGAGGTGTTTATCAGGGTATTCGAGCCAGAGGGCCCGTAGTCAGTTGAGTTGAAGATTATCTGCGGTCCTGAAGGTGCTGCAAGGGCTGCTGCTGGGAGCAGAGCCATGGCTATAATAGCTATAATAAATGCCAGCGCATTCCATATCCATTTTTCAATTTTTTCTTGCATTTTTCTTCTCTGCCCTCGACGCTATTGTCCAGACAGTCCTGTAATCTTTTCCAAGAATCTCCGCAATCCTGCTGTTCCTCAGCCCCTGATTTTTCAGGTAGGAAACCGCATTCTCCAGTATGCTCAGATGCCTGTTGCCGAACTCTTCTGCAGGAATGAGAAATTCTGAGGACTCTGAAATTTTCTCTGGCATTGCCTTTTTTGCCCTCTCATAAGAAGCCCATACTGTCTTTCCGGACCTTGAGAGCAAAATTGCAATATCAGTGTTTTCAAGCCCGCAGTTTTCCCTGAGATACTTCACCACTGCCTCAAGCCCGGGCAGTTTCCTGAATGCCCTGGCAGGCACCAGGCAGGTTTTCTGGGAAATGCTGAATATCTCATTTTTTGAGATTCCCCTCGACTCTGCATAGGAAATCAGGCTGCCGAGCGCTTCAATGAGTTTTTTTCTTTCTTCAGGCAGTTGCAGTTCAGGCATTATTCTTCTCTTTCTGTTTTATTTATTTCTCTCTTTGTAAGAATAATATCTATTTAAATGTTACTATCATCTCTTATTGTAAGATTAAATAATGTTTTTCCAGCAAAAAAGAAGCCAAAAGAATATAAACAGTTTTTATTATAGAAAATCATACTCAGGCAAAAAATGAATTCAAGAGCTGTGGCTGCAGAATCCGTGCTTCTTCTTTTAATAATTGCAGCAGCAGGATTCTTCATGTTTGCTGAAAAAAACCGGATGACAGGG
>Ga0210051_1000517_pt1 | contig 36211 bp, 36 predicted proteins | sample CryGey092014_all_FD_185464 | JGI IMG/M metagenome (GOLD analysis project Ga0210051, IMG submission 185464) | Groundwater microbial communities from aquifer - Crystal Geyser CG23_combo_of_CG06-09_8/20/14_all (SPAdes) (version 2) | ecosystem: Environmental > Aquatic > Deep subsurface > Groundwater...
TACGTCACCATGCCCGACAGCGTGAAGAAATTGATCCATGATGCATGGAAAAAGCAAATCAAGGACGCGAACGGCAAGGCAATCTGGAAATAAGCAAACGGGTGTGGCAGACATTGCACAACCCTAACGGGCATGGAAAAGTAACCACCCCTGATGATGAAACTTTCCATGCCCGTTCCCTCACCCCCGTTCCCCCTCTCCCAGAGGGCGAGGGGTACGGTTCGTCGCTACGCGAGTTTCACGTTAAGCTATAATAACGGGGGCTGATGCCCCCGTTATTATTCGTACTGAGTCCAAAGTTTATCCAAATAAAGTAAATAACTATGCCGATGTTATTACACGAAGCAAGTCTGAAAAGACAGTCCATCTTTGATGCGCTATTTCGCAATCTGACCCGTATCGCCGCTTTCGGCGTACTCATTTTGCTTGCAGCCATCATTACCTCGCTGGTGCTGGGCAGTATGCCCGCGATCAAGACCTTTGGTTTTGGCTTTCTGATCAGTCCTGAATGGGATCCGGTCAACGATCAATTCGGTGCGCTGATTCCTATCGTCGGCACACTCATCACCTCCTTTATCGCCCTGCTCATCGCCATTCCGGTGAGTTTCGGTATTGCGATCTTCCTGACCGAGCTTTCCCCGCGCGTGTTGCGCCGCCCGCTCGGTGTGGCGATTGAACTGCTGGCGGGGATTCCCAGCATCATCTACGGCATGTGGGGTCTGTTCGTGTTCGCGCCGCTGTTCGCCGACCATGTTGAACCCTGGCTCAACGAGCATGTCGGCACGCTGCCGTACATCGGCCCTTTCTTCTCCGGCCCGCCGATGGGTATCGGCATCCTGACGGCCAGCATCATTCTGGCCATCATGGTCATCCCCTTTATCGCCTCGGTCATGCGCGACGTGTTTGATGTCGTGCCTGCCATGCTCAAGGAATCGGCTTACGGCCTCGGCTCAACCACCTGGGAAGTCATGCTGCACATCGTCCTGCCTTACACCAAAATCGGTGTGGCGGGCGGCATCATGTTGGGACTGGGGCGGGCGCTGGGCGAAACCATGGCAGTCACTTTCGTGATCGGCAACGCCCACGAACTGAGTAAATCCCTGCTCAATCCGGGCAACAGTATTTCCTCGGCACTGGCCAACGAATTCACCGAAGCCTTTGGCGAGCTCTACACCGCCTCGCTGATTGAACTCGGCCTGATCCTGTTCTTTATCACCTTTGTGGTGTTATCAATCTCGCGCTACATGCTCTACAAACTGAGCAAACGCGAAGGAAAGGCAGCGTAATCATCATGCTCAATCTTTATACACGCCGCCGCTTCACCAACGCTTTGGGCTTGACTGTTTCGGTACTCGCCATGGCCTTCGGCCTGTTCTGGCTGTGCTGGATTTTATGGACTTTGCTCGATCACGGTTTGCCCGCCCTCACCTCCGATGTGTTCACAAAAATGACCCCCCCGCCTGGCAGTTCGGGCGGGCTATGGAATGCCATCTTTGGTAGTTTGATGATGACCGTAGGCGGCACGTTGCTCGGCACGCCGATCGGCATTCTGGCGGGCACTTATCTGGCCGAATTTGGTGAACGTGGCTGGCTGGCTCCCGTCACCCGCTTTATCAATGACATTCTGCTATCCGCGCCTTCCATCGTCATCGGCCTGTTTGTCTATGAAGTTTATGTCGTCCACGTCAAACACTTTTCCGGTTGGGCGGGCACGCTGGCGCTGGCCATCATCGTGATCCCGATTGTCATCCGCACCACCGAGAACATGTTGCGACTGGTGCCCTCCACCTTGCGCGAAGCGGCCGCCGCCCTCGGTGCACCGCAATGGAAAATCATCAACTTCGTCACGCTACGCGCCGCTCGCGCCGGCATTATCACCGGCGTGATGCTGGCCATCGCGCGTATCAGTGGCGAAACTGCGCCGCTACTGTTCACCTCGCTGAACAACCAGTTCTGGAGCAGCGACATGGATCAACCGATGGCCAACCTGCCCGTCGTTATCTTCCAGTTCGCCATGAGCCCCTACGAAGACTGGCAAAGTCTGGCCTGGGCAGGTGCCTTGCTGATTACCTTCAGTGTGCTGACACTCAATATCCTGGCGCGTGTGCTGTTCCGTCAAAACGCCTCATCTCATTAACAAGGCCTAGCAATGAACGCTGAAAATATCGTCAAACCAAAAGTTACCACGCCAAGAGTCATCGTCAAAGACCTCAACTTTTATTACGGCAAGGCGCAAGCCCTGAATAACATCAATCTGGACATCGCCGACAAGAAGGTCACCGCCTTCATCGGCCCGTCCGGTTGTGGCAAATCCACCTTGCTGCGGACTTTCAACCGCATGTATGAGCTTTACCCCAAGCAAAAAGCGACCGGTTCCATCATGCTGGACGGAAACAATATTCTTGATAAAAATCAAGACCTTAATAAGCTGCGCGCTAAAGTCGGCATGGTTTTCCAAAAGCCAACTCCGTTCCCGATGTCCATCCATGACAACATCGCGTTCGGGGTCAAGTTGTACCAAAACCTGAATAAAAATGACATGGCAGAGCGCGTCGAATGGGCGTTGAAAAAAGCCGCGCTGTGGGATGAAGTGAAGGACAAGCTGACACAAAGCGGGATGGGGCTTTCCGGGGGTCAGCAACAGCGCCTGTGCATTGCACGCGCGATTGCGGTCAAACCGGAAATTTTGCTGCTGGACGAGCCCACCTCCGCACTCGACCCTATTTCCACCGCCCATATCGAAAAGCTGATTGATGAGCTGAAAGAAGACTTCACCATCGTCATCGTCACCCACAATATGCAACAAGCCGCGCGGGTGTCCGATTACACCGCCTACATGTATCTGGGCGACCTGATGGAATTTGGCGAAACCAGCACCGTATTCACCAATCCGCTACGCAAGGAAACGGAAGACTATATAACGGGGCGCTTCGGCTAAATCGCCCGACGCATCATCAAACACCCCGCAATGAAAAAGCCCGGCGAACCGGGCTTTTTCATTGCGTGCAGACAACCGGCTATTTACTCTTAACGGCGATCCTCATTATCACGATAGCGCCTGTCCTGCTCACGATATTGGCGATTGTCTTCGTTTTGATACGGGTAATCCTGTCGGTCATAGCGGTTTTTTCGCACCGCCGGTTGCCTTGCGGGCGGTTGCGACTCGGCAATCAAACTTACTCCGACGCGCACCGAGTTACCGGGATCATAGGGCAAGGTCGTGGTGACATCGCGACCATTGTAACGATAAGTCACGTTATAGCCTTTGATGACCTCGCGGCTATTTTCCACGTCACGGCAACGCTCTACCTGCTGAGAACCTGGCTGGTCTGGATTGGCGACGCGATCGCCGATCAACACCCCAGCCACACCGCCCGCAGCGGTAGCGGCTTTTTTACCTGAACCGCCGCCCACCTGACTACCGAGCAATGCGCCCGCCAGACCGCCGACGATACTGCCTGTCATGGAACGGTTGGGGTCTGGATTGGACACCCTATCCCCCACCACCGCACCTGCCACCGCGCCCACCCCCGTAGCCGCTGTACTACCGCTACCGCCGCCGACCTGACTGCCCAGCAGCCCCCCCGCGACACCCCCCACCACCGAACCGGTCATGGAACGTTCACGAGGCGTGCCCTGCACCGTTTCTGTCCAGCATTCGCGGCGCGGTTCATTGACCCGTTCATAAATTGGCGTGCTGGAAATGACCCGTGCATTATCCACAAAATCAGCCGCATAGACATTACCGAACAAAGATGCGAGGCTCAACGCGATTAAACTTTTCTTCATTTTCAAGCTCCTTAAAGTGACCGAATTTTCATGACCGGATTATGACTATTCTTTTACTTAAGCGTTCAAAAAAATTTGTTGCGAATGGTAATTTAGCCCGTGTTGACGAAAACAAGGCGAGGCGTGGCTGATCAAGGATTGGACGAAGCAGCGACTCAATTTGCGCGCCGCTGATGGCGAAAAAATTGGATAAGGCCGGGCAGGAAGGAAATCAGGATGACAGCCAGAATAATCAGGGTGAGGTTATTCTTGACTACCGGAATATTGCCGAAGAAATAGCCCGCCAGCGTGATGCTGCTAATCCACGCCAGGCTGCCCAGCGCACTAAAAAATACAAACAGGCGGTAGTGCATCGTGCCGATACCGGCGACAAAGGGCGCAAAGGTGCGAATGATGGGCATAAAACGCGCGAAAATGATGGTCTTTCCGCCATGTTTTTCGTAAAAGGCGTGCGTCTTGTCCAGATGTTCGCGCTTGAGCAACTTGCCCTCTAACCGTTCAAACAAACGCATACCGAGCAAGCGCCCGACCCAATAGTTGGTGTTGTCGCCGCAAAACGCCGCCAACATCAGCAACGGCAGCAACCAGTGCAACTGCAACGCCCCCAATCCGCACAAGGCACCCGCCACAAACAACAGCGAATCGCCGGGCAGAAAAGGCATAAATACCAGCCCGGTCTCGGAAAAGATAATCAGAAACAGAATGCCGTAAACCCATACGCCATAGTCCTGCACCAGGAGCATCAGGTGCGCGTCAAGGTGCAAAACGAGATCAATAAAGGCGGTCAACAAGTCCAAGGGATTCCATTTCTAATAAACACAGTGAGAAAGTGCAAGGTGCAAGTGCTTGCCGACTGCGACCCAGCCTTGACTCTTGTAACTTGCGCAGCTTGTTAAGGCAGCACTTCTTCCGCTTCGACCTTTTCAGGTTTAATGAAATCTTCGCGCGACACGCCCAGCCACATCAAAATCGGGCTGGCGACCAGCACCGAGGAATAAATACTGAACAGGATACCGATGGTCAGCGCCATGGCGAAATAATGCAGCGTCTCGCCACCCATGAACAGCATCGCGCCGACCATCATCTGCGTAGAACCATGCGTGATAATGGTGCGAGACATGGTGCGGGTAATCGCGTTGTCAATAATTTCATGAACTTCCGCGCGGCGCATCTTGCGGAAGTTTTCGCGGATACGGTCGAATACCACCACCGACTCGTTCACCGAATAGCCTAGCACGGCCAGCACCGCCGCCAGTACCGACAACGAGAATTCCCACTGAAAGAAAGCGAAGAAACCCAGAATAATCACCACGTCATGCAAGTTGGCAATGATAGCGGACAGGCCGAATTTCCACTCGAAGCGTATCCACAAATAACCGATGATGCCCAGACTGACCAGCAGCAGTGCCATCGCACCATTCTCGACCAAGTCCTTGCCGACTTGTGGGCCGACGAATTCGACGCGGCGCATTTCCACACTAGCATCCTGCTGGTGCAACGCTTCCATCACATGCTCGCTCAACTGTGCACCCGAGAAATTTTCCTTGAGCGGGATTTGAATCAGCACATCATGGCTGGAACCAAAATTCTGCACCTGCGCATCGGGCAGATTACCTGCCGCCAGTTGTTGGCGCACCTTCACCAGATCGGCAGGTTGCGCGTAATGTACTTCCAGCACCGTCCCACCGGTGAAGTCCACCCCAAAGTTCAAGCCCTTGGTGGCGAGAAAAAATACCGCAAACAAAAACGTCACCAGCGAGATTGCCGTGGTGTAGCGCCCATAACTCATGAATGGTATGTCGTGCTTAATCTTGAAAAATTCCATTTTCTTTCCTTATTGTTCACCCTCAAACGCTCCTCGGAGCGCGCACCCGCTGGCGGGAGAGGGATTTAGCCGATAGAGACGTGAGTCAACCGGGCTTTGCGACCATAAATTAAATTAACGATGGCGCGTGACACCAGCACCGAGCTAAACATCGAAGTCAGAATACCCAGGCACAGCACCACCGCAAAGCCCTTGATGGGGCCTGAACCGAACAGGAACAACGCGATACCGGCGATCAGATTGGTGATATTCGAGTCCACAATGGTGGCGAAGGCATTCTCATAACCCGCCTTAATCGCTGCCTGCGGCGTGATGCCGTTGCGCAACTCTTCCCGAATACGTTCGTTAATCAACACGTTAGAGTCAATCGCCATGCCCAGTGTCAGCGCGATACCCGCCATCCCCGGCAAGGTCAACGTCGCTTGCAGCATGGACAACAGTGCCACCAGCAGCAACAGGTTAACCGCCAGCGCAAATACCGAAATCGTGCCGAACATCAGGTAGTAGGCCACCATGAACACCGCAATCATCATGAAACCGATCTTGGTGGAATTGAAACCGCGCGAGATATTATCCGCCCCCAGGCTAGGACCGATAGTGCGTTCTTCAACGATTTCCATCGGTGCCGCCAAGGCACCGGCACGCAACAGCAGCGCGGTGTTTTGCGCTTCCTCGGTACTCATCTTGCCGCTAATTTGCACGCGCCCCCCGCCAATTTCCTCGCGGATGACAGGCGCAGTGACGATTTCGCCACGCCCCTTCTCAAACAGGATGATCGCCATGCGTTTGCCGACGTTTTCACGGGTCGCATCCTTGAATTTGCGCGCGCCCACCCCGTCCAGATTGATGTGTACGGCAGCCTCGTTGTTGCGGTTATCAAAACCGGGCTGCGCATCGTTAATACGTTCACCGGTCAAAATGACCTGTTTTTTCACCAGCAGATAGCCACCATCGCTATTCTTAAACATTTCCGTACCGAAAGGCGCAACCGCACCTTCGACAACCTGGTGTTCTTCATCCACCATGCGCACTTCCAGCGTCGCGGTACGCCCCAGAATATCCTTGGCACGCGCGGTATCCTGCACGCCGGGTAATTGCACCACCACACGGTCTGCGCCTTGCTGTTGAATCACCGGCTCGGCGACACCCAGCTCATTGACGCGGTTACGCAAGGTCAGCAAGTTTTGCTGCACCGCCGATTCCTGTATGCGATGCTCCGCTTCAGGCTTGAGCGTGGCCAGCAGCAAAAATTCGCCCGCTTCATCTTTAGGTATCAACGCGTAATCGGTAAACCCCTGCTTGATTTTTTCCTCACCCTTGCCGCGCGATTCGGCATCACGGAACTTAACCTGCAAAGTCTTGCCTTCGCGGCTGACACCCGAATAGGAGATTTTCTCTTCGCGCAAAGCGGTGCGAAGATCACCCGCCGCCGCTTCCATTGCCTTGTCCAGCGCGGCTTTCATATCCACCTGCAACAGAAAATGCACCCCGCCACGCAAGTCCAAACCGAGATACATCGGCAGCGCGTGGAGGCGGGTCAACCACTGCGGCGAACGCGGCAACAAATTCAACGCCACCACATAATCTTCACCCAACTGGCCGCCCAACACGTCCTTGGCTTTAAGTTGCGTGTCGGTATCAGCAAAGCGTGCCTTGATGCTATTGCCATCCAGTGCGACCCGCTCCGGCTTGATGCTGGCGACCCTGAGTGCATCTTCGACACGACCCAGCAACACAGCATCGGCCTTCAGGCTGGTGCGCAACGGCAATACCTGCACGGCGGGCGATTCACCGAAAAAATTCGGCAAGGTATAAATCAGACCTGCCAGCAAGACAAAAAATATCAGCAGATTTTTCCACAGCGGGTAACGGTTCATAACGACCTCTAAAGTGATGCTTGCAACATATTGCCGAAACTACTTGATAGACTTGATCGTCCCTTTGGGCAACACAGTCTGAATCGCTGTTTTTTGCACGGTTACTTCAAAATTTTCAGCAAATTCGACACTGACATATTCCTCGAAAACCTTGGCCACACGACCGACTTCACCGCCTGCCGTCACCACTTCATCGCCGCGTTGCAAGGCTTCGACCATGGCTTTGTGTTCCTTGGCACGCTTGGATTGAGGGCGCAGCACCAGAAAATAAAACACCGCGATTAGTGCGACCAGCGGCAAGAATTCCATAAAACCACCCCCTGCAGCCGTTCCGGCTGTTTCTGCATAGGCATTACTGATAAACATTTTTTAACTCCACAAATCATTCAAAAGGCGCGCATTCTAGCACAAAGCCCGTCAACAAAGCCCGTCAGCGCAAGGTGGCTCGACGCAACGCAAAGCCCACCATAAATTCCGCAAAGGCATCCGCTTCTATCGCGGCGCGCATCTCGCCCATCAACTGCTGGTAATAATGCAGGTTATGTATCGTGTTCAAGCGCGCACCGAGGATTTCCTTGAGGCGGTGCAGGTGGTGCAGGTAGCCGCGACTGAAATGCTGGCAAGTATAACAAGTGCATTCCGCATCCAGCGGGCGCGTGTCCAGCTTGTATTGTGCGTTCTTGATCTTGATGTCGCCATATTGGGTGAACAGCATGCCGTTGCGCGCGTTGCGCGTCGGCATCACGCAATCGAACATATCTATGCCTTGCGCCACCGCCGCCACCAGGTCTTCCGGCGTACCAACCCCCATCAAATAACGCGGCTTATCCTGCGGCAACTTCGGTGCGGTATGTTCGAGAATGCGCTGCATGTCTTGCTTGGGTTCGCCCACCGACAGTCCGCCGATGGCATAGCCGTCGAAACCGATATTGACCAGCTCCGCCAGCGATTCGTCACGCAGATTTTCATACATGCCGCCCTGCACGATACCGAACAAGGCGTTGGGATTACCCTGGTGCGCGGCACGGGAACGCGCCGCCCAGCGCAACGACAGGCGCATCGAATCCGCCGCCTCCCGTTCTGTGGCCGGAAACGGCGTACATTCGTCGAAGATCATCACGATGTCGGAATTGAGTACGCGCTGGATACGCATGGACTCTTCAGGACTCAGGAACAATTTATCGCCATTGACCGGCGACTGAAACGCCACTCCTTCCTCGCTAATCTTGCGCAGCGCCCCCAGACTGAACACCTGAAAACCGCCCGAATCGGTGAGTATCGGACCACTCCAGCCCATAAACCCGTGCAAGCCGCCATGCGCCGCGATGACCTCCAGCCCGGGACGCAGCCACAGGTGGAAAGTATTGCCCAGCACGATATGCGCGCCGATGTCGTGCAATTCCTGCGGACTCATCGCCTTGACCGTGCCGTAAGTGCCGACCGGCATAAACGCCGGGGTCTGTACCCTGCCGTGCGCCAGCGTCAACTGCCCGCGCCGTGCCAGCCCTGAAGTCTTGTATAAAGTAAATTCCATTTGCAACCTTAAAAATAATTAAAAGCGTCGGGACCAATCCCGACTCACCACTCACCACTCACCACTCACCACTCACCACTCACCACTGGCTACTCACGGCTTTCTCTCTATCAGCATCGCGTCGCCATAGCTGAAGAAGCGGTATTCCTGCTCGACTGCGTGGCGGTACGCGGCGCGGATTTGTGCCATGCCGCCAAACGCGCTGACCAGCATCAGCAGCGTGGATTTGGGCAAATGGAAATTGGTCAGCAGCACCTCTACCACGCGAAAACGATAGCCCGGCGTGATGAAAATGCGCGTCTCACCCGTCCCGGCTTTTAATTCCCCAGAGGCGGCGGCACTCTCCAGCGCGCGCAGACTGGTCGTTCCCACCGCGACCACGCGCCCACCCTCCTCCCGCGCCCGCGCTATCGCCTCTACGGTAGCCTGCGGAATTTCATAGCATTCGCTGTGCATCTGATGTTCGCGGACATACTCGGCGCGCACTGGCTGGAACGTACCCGCGCCGACATGCAAGGTTACATAGGCGATTTTGACCCCTTTGTCGCGCAGGGCTTGCAGCATCGCCTCGTCAAAATGCAAGCCCGCCGTGGGCGCTGCCACCGCCCCCGCCTCGCGCGCAAAAACCGTCTGATAGCGCGCCTCGTCTTGTTGTTCCGCCGCGTGGGTGATGTAAGGCGGCAATGGCAAGCGACCAAAACGCGCCAACAATTCCAGCACCGCTGTCTCGGCTACGAAGCGCAGATGAAAAAATTCGCCCTCGCGCCCCAACACCTCGACCTCCAACTCGCCTGCCAGCAACAGATGGCTGCCCGCCTTCGGCGATTTGCTGGCGCGCACCTGCGCCAGCACTTCATGCTCGTTCAACACGCGCTCCACCAGCACTTCTATCTTGCCGCCGCTGGACTTGCTGCCGAATAACCGCGCCTTGATGACGCGCGTGTCGTTCAGCACCAGCACATCGTTCGGCCTGACCCGTTGCAATAAATCGGCAAACTGGTGATCTTCCAGCGTGTCGCCGCGCACGCACAGCAAGCGGCTCGCACCGCGGCATTCGGGCGGATGCTGTGCAATCAGGCATTCGGGCAAGGCAAAATCAAACTCTTCAGTACGCATCAACAAACAGCCATTTTTTAGAAAGGCGCGATTGTAGTTGATAAGGCCATCCATTTCATGGATAATGCGCACCTTCCTTGCCGGGGTGATGGAACTGGTAGACGTGCCGGACTCAAAATCCGGTGCCTGAAAGGGCGTGGGGGTTCGATTCCCCCCCCCGGCACCAAATACGAAGCAAACAAAAAAGAAGACAGGTCATCCTGGCTTCTTTTTTATTTTACGGCTGCAAAATCTGGCCAATGAGCGGGGAAATCAAAACCATGATCTGGAAACCTCACGTTACCGCCGCCGCCGTCATCGAACGCGATGGCAAGTTTTTGCTGGTGGAAGAAGAAACCCCGCAAGGCCTGCGCTTCAACCAGCCCGCCGGACACCTCGAAGCCCATGAATCGCTGCCCGAAGCCGCCATTCGTGAAACGCTGGAAGAATCCGCCTACCATTTTGCGCCACACCATTTGGTCGGCATCTATCGCTGGCACGCGCCCGAATCCGACACGACTTATTTGCGTTTCGCCTTCTGCGGCAAACTTACCGGACAGGAACCCGAACGCGCGCTGGACACGGGCATAGTGCGCGCCGTGTGGCTGACTCCTGATGAAATCCGCAGCAATCTGGCGCGTCATCGCAGTCCGTTGGTGTTGCGCTGCCTGGAAGATTACCTTGCGGGAAAACGTTATCCACTTGATTTGTTGGTGCATTATGACTAAAGCAAAAATCGTGGTCGGTCTTTCCGGCGGAGTGGATTCCTCGGTCACCGCGCTGTTGCTCAAACAACAGGGCTACGACGTGATCGGCCTGTTCATGAAAAACTGGGAAGACGACGACAACAGCGAATACTGTTCGTCGCGCCAGGATTTGCTCGATGCCGTGTCGGTCGCCGACACCATCGGCATCCCCATCGAGGCGGTGAACTTTGCCCGCGAATACAAAGACCGCGTATTCAGCACTTTTTTAAGCGAATATCAGGCCGGACGCACGCCCAACCCCGACATCCTGTGCAACGCCGAAATCAAGTTCAAGGCTTTTCTGGATCACGCCATGCGTCTGGGTGCCGACCGCATCGCCACCGGGCATTATGCGCAAGTTATTGAAAATAATGGACTATTTCAATTACTCAAGGCCGCAGACGGGAGCAAGGACCAAAGCTACTTCCTGCACCGCTTGAATCAAACGCAGTTAAGTCGCGCGATGTTCCCGCTGGGCAAGCTCCTTAAAACCGAGGTGCGCAAAATTGCCGAACAACACGGTTTATGCAACTACGCCAAAAAGGACAGCACTGGCATCTGCTTCATCGGCGAACGCCCGTTCCGCGAATTTTTGAGCGCCTACCTGCCGACCCAGCCCGGCGAGATGCGCACACCGAATGGCAAACTGGTCGGCAAACATATCGGCCTGTCGTTCTACACCCTGGGTCAGCGACAAGGCTTAGGCATAGGCGGCGATAAGGATTCCAGCGGCGAACCGTGGTTCGTCGCCGCAAAAGACATGGCAAACAACCGCCTGATTGTAGTGCAAGGCCACGACCATCCGGCGCTGTTAAGTCAGCGTCTTGCCGCACTGGATACCCACTGGATCAGCGGCAGCGCACCGACACTCAATCACCCTTACGCCGCCAAGACCCGTTACCGGCAAGCGGATGCCCCGTGCCAAATCACCGCATTATCCGGCGATCAATGTTCAGTGTCCTTTGAACAACCCCAATGGGCCGTCACTCCCGGTCAGTCAGTCGTGCTTTATGACGGAGAGGTTTGTCTGGGTGGCGCGATCATTGAGGCAGGACAACCCTGATTCGCGTAAAATGCGCGTTTTATGATTTCAGGCTCTGACATGACTACGCTGACCAAACTCACCGCACTTTCCCCTCTGGATGGCCGTTACCACGGCAAAGTTGATGCCTTGCGCGCCTATTTCAGCGAATTCGGCCTGATCCGTTTCCGCGTCCATATCGAGATCGAATGGCTGAAAGCACTCGCCGCACAAACTGACATCCCGGAAGTCGGCCCGTTTTCTGCCGCGACCATCGCGCAACTGGATGCGCTGAACGCGAATTTCTCGGAAGCCGATGCACAAGCTATCAAAATCGAAGAGCGGGAAACCAACCACGATGTCAAAGCCATCGAATACTGGCTGCGCAAGCAACTGGCAAAGAACCCTGAGACTGCCGGCGCACTGGAATTCATCCACTTCGCCTGCACCTCCGAAGACATCAACAACCTCTCTCACGCGCTGATGCTCAAAAATGGACGGGAAGTCGTGATGCTGCCCGCCTTAAAACTCATCGCGGCTCGCCTCACCGAGCTGGCGCACCAACTGGCCGACATGCCGATGCTGTGCCGCACCCACGGCCAGACCGCCACGCCCAGCACCTTGGGCAAGGAAATGGCCAACGTGGTTTATCGGCTCCAACGCGCCACGCAACGCCTTGAATCAGTTGAAATTTTAGGCAAGATCAACGGTGCGGTCGGCAACTACAACGCGCATCTTGCCGCTTATCCCGAGGTGGACTGGGAGGCCTTCGCAAAAAACTTCGTCACCGCGCGCGGACTCACCTTCAACCCCTACACCATCCAAATCGAACCCCATGATTACATGGCGGAATTGTTCGATGCGTTCGCGCGCATCAACACCATCCTGATTGATTTGAACCGCGACATCTGGGGCTATATCTCGCTGGGCTTCTTCAAGCAAAAAGTCATCAAGGGCGAAGTCGGCTCATCCACCATGCCGCACAAAGTCAATCCCATTGATTTTGAAAATGCCGAAGGCAATTTAGGCTTGGCGAACGCGCTGCTGCGCCATTTATCCGAAAAGCTGCCGATTTCCCGCTGGCAGCGCGACCTGACCGACTCCACCGTATTGCGCAACATGGGGGTTAGCTTGGGCTACACCCTGCTGGCTTATGAATCCTGTTTGAAAGGCTTGAACAAACTGGAAGTCAATGCGCCGCGCGTCGCAGCCGACCTGGACGCAAGCTGGGAAGTCATGGCCGAACCGATTCAAACGGTAATGCGCCGCTACAACATCGAAAACGCCTACGACAAACTGAAAGAATTGACGCGCGGCAAGAGCGGCATCAACCGTGAATCCCTCGCCGCCTTCATTGCCACGCTGAACATACCCGAAGCCGAAAAACAGCGTCTGCTGCAACTCTCGCCGGACACCTACATAGGCCGTGCAGCGGAACTGGCAAAACGGATTTAAGCAATAGACAGCCATGTCGGTCGGGTTAGCCGTCCTTTGGGCGTAACCCGACAATCAGCAAAACGGTTACGGATTGTCGGGTTACGCGATGAAACCGCTAACCCGACCTACGAACTGCAATCGGGGCGTATTGCCATACGCCCCTACAGCAAACCGCGCTCCGCGAACGATAGGGTTTGTCCTGCGGCGACGATGAAGTGGTCCAGCACGCTCACTTCCACCAGTGCCAGCGCCTGTTTCAAGGCCTGGGTCAATAACTGGTCGGCCTGGCTGGGTTCAGCGACACCGGAGGGGTGGTTGTGGGCGAGGATGACGGCTGCGGCGTTGTGCGTCAGCGTGCGTTTGACGACTTCGCGCGGATAGACGCTGGTTTGGCTCAAGGTGCCGTGGAACAATTCTTCAAAGGCGACCACGCGGTGCTGGGTGTCCAGAAACAGTACCAGAAACACCTCCTGTTGCCTGCCCGCCAGCAAGAGTTGCAGATAGTCGCGCACCACTTGCGGCGAGTTGAGCGTGTCGCCGCGTTTCAGTTCTTCCTGCAAGGCGCGGCGCGACATTTCCAGCACCGCCTGAAGTTGCGCGAATTTGGCGGCTCCCATGCCCTTTACCAAACAAAAGTCATTACGTTCGGCGGCAAACAGCCCGGTCAGACTACCGTATTTGTCGAGCAATTCCCGCGCCACATCCACCGCGCTCTTGCCCACTACGCCAGTGCGCAGAAAAATTGCCAGCAGCTCCGCATCGGAGAGTGCCGCCGCACCCCGCGCCAGCAATTTCTCGCGCGGACGCTCCCCTTCCGGCCAATCCACGATGCTCACGTTCCACCTCCCCACTTATGGACAACGATATATGCGGTACAAGCCCATTCTTACCGGACAACATTGTACGACAACGGCACTTACAGATTGCCAGTTGCAGATTGCTGACCGCTCCCCTATGCTATCCGGCATCATCCATTGCAACCCCTATATCGTGATCCCGCTTAATCGTTTCATCCTGCTCGTGTTGATCGTCCTGACCACAGGTTGCGCCAGCACCGTGGAACCCCCACCGCCAACCAGTGTCGATCTCCCCAAGACACGCACCGACCCCGCCAAGTCAGCCGCCGTTCCCGCGCCCACAAAGCCCGCTGCGTCTTCGGCCTTGCCGCCCCCCGCCGTCCTATCCGAAGCGCAAACCAGCGAGTTTATTTTGCAAATTTTGCCGGGCAATCTCAAGGATAAGGAAGGCTGGGCGGAGGATATGCAAAGCGTATTCCACGCCCTGCATGTTCAGCCCAGCGCCGAAAACTATTGCGCCGTAGTTGCCATCATCGAACAGGAATCGAGCTTTCAGGCCGATCCGTTCGTGCCTGGACTACCCGCCATCGTCATGCGCGAGATCGAGCAGCGGCGCGAAAAATATAGCATTCCCCCAACCGTTGTGTCCTGGATGTTGTCGGCCACCTCAAGCAATGGGCGCAGTTACCAGCAGCGCATAGATACACTTAAAACCGAAAAGGAACTCAGCGACCTGATAGAAGAGATCATCGCCCAGATACCGGCGGGTAAAAAAATGTTTCCCAACACCAACCCGATACGCACCGGAGGTCCGATGCAAGTCAGCATCGGATTTGCCGAAGCACATGCAAAAGTCAGGCATTATCCCTACCCGGTTCACGGAAACCTGCGCAATGAGGTTTTCAGCCGTCGTGGCGGGCTTTATTTCGGCACGGCTATCCTGCTCGACTACCCCGCGCCCTATCACCAACTTATTTATCGTTTTGCCGACTATAACGCGGGACGATACAGTAGCCGCAATGCCGCTTTTCAACTCGCCCTGGCGAAAATCAGCGGACGCAAGCTGGCAACCGATGGCGATCTGCTGCGCTACCAACAGGGTCGTCCTGCCGCTGCCAGCAGCACTACGCAACTCGCGCTGTCTAACATCGGCAAAGCATTGCAAATGAGCGATGCCGAAATCAACCGTGATTTGCAACTGGAAAAATTATCAACCTTTAGCCAGTCTCATCTGTATCAGCGGGTGTTCGCGCTGGCCGAGCAAACAGCGCCCCAACCACGCGAGGCTATCCCGCAAATCAACCTGAACAGCCCGAAGTTTCAGCGCAAGCTCACCACGGAATGGTTCGCCAACCGCGTCAATAAACGCTTTGCGGACTGCCTGAAGCGAGGCGCTTCGAGCAATAACAAATCAACTAAAAAAAGCAAACCACCGACAAGACATTAGCGGTGTGCCGGTTTTTTCTTGTACTATGCGCGGCATGACTAAATCACACCTCGTTCTCGGCATCACGGGCGGCATAGCCGCCTATAAGGCAGCCGAATTATTGCGTTTGCTCAGTAAACAAGGCTTTGCTGTGCAAGTGGCGATGACTGAAGCCGCCTGCCATTTCATCACCCCGACTACGCTGCAGGGCTTGTCCGGCAAGCCGGTAATAACCTCCCAGTGGGATGCCAGCGTGCCAAACAATATGGCGCACATCAACTTGAGCCGCGCAGCCGACGCGATTGTGATCGCACCCGCCAGCGCCGATTTTATTGCCAAACTGGCGCACGGTCTGGCCGATGATCTGCTTTCCACGCTGTGTCTGGCGCGCAACTGCCCCTTGCTGATCGCCCCTGCGATGAACCGCGAGATGTGGCAAAACCCCGCCACACAACGCAACGTCGCGCAACTGGTCACCGATGGCGTACAGGTGCTGGGACCCGGTAGCGGCATACAAGCCTGCGGCGAACAAGGCTTGGGGCGTATGCTGGAAGCGGAACAACTGGCACAACACATTGTTGACTTTTTGCGCATCCTTCCCCCTCTCCCCGCAAGCGGGGCGAGGGAATTGAGGGGTGTAAGAATTTTGATAACCGCTGGACCTACTTATGAGGCGATAGATGCAGTGCGCGGCATCACCAACCGCAGCTCTGGCAAAATGGGCTATGCCATCTGTCAAGCCGCGCAGGAGATGGGCGCGGAAGTGGTGCTGGTATCCGGCCCGACCGCCCTGCCCACCCCGCCGAATGCGCGACGGATTGACGTGCAAAGTGCCGCGCAGATGTTCGAGGCCGTCAAACAGCAGGTCGCCGCCAGCGATATTTTCATCGCCGTTGCGGCAGTGGCCGACTACCGCGTCGCCCAGCCCAGCGAGCAAAAAATCAAAAAAAGTGCTGCCAACCTCACGCTGGAACTCGTCCCCAACCCGGACATACTAGCGCATGTCGCCGCCCTGCCTAACCCGCCTTTCTGCGTAGGCTTTGCCGCCGAGAGCGAGAACCTCGCCGAATATGCCAAACAAAAACGGCTTGCCAAAAAACTGCCGCTATTGGTCGGCAACCTCGCGCAACACGCCATCGGCAGCGACGACAATGAACTGGTTTTATTCGACGAACAGGGCGCACATCCCTTGCCGCGCGCCGACAAACTCACCCTGGCAAGACAACTGATGCAGCACATCGCACAACTTGAAAAAGGAACAAGCCGATGAAACATTTGAACGTGGATGTCAAAATTCTGGATTCCCGCCTGCACGAAAACATGCCCGCCTATGCGACCGCCGGCTCGGCAGGCATAGACTTGCGCGCCTGCATCGAAAAAAATATCGTCATTCAGCCCAAGCAGTGCGAACTCATCCCCAGCGGCATCGCCATCCACCTAGCGAACCCGGGCTTCGCTGCGATGATCCTGCCGCGCTCAGGGTTGGGGCATAAGCACGGCATCGTGCTGGGCAATCTGGTTGGGTTAATAGATTCAGACTATCAGGGGCAAATTTTCGTATCGCTGTGGAACCGCAGCCAGATTCCTTTTACGCTGATGCCGATGGAACGCATGGCGCAACTGGTGATCGTGCCGGTCATGCAAGCCAAGTTCAACATCGTGGAGGAATTCCCGTTAAGCGAGCGTGGCACGGGCGGTTTTGGTAGCACAGGCAAGCACTAAGTGGCCTCAGCGATCATCCTGTTCGCCCACGGCGCTCGCGACCCGGAATGGGCGCGCCCCTTTCATGGCATCCTCGCACGGCTGCAACAAATCCTGCCCGACACGCCGGTCATGGTCGCTTATCTGGAGTGCGTGCAACCGACGCTCGCCGATGCAGTAACACAACTTGCGGAGGAGGGAACGACTTCCATTACGCTGATTCCGATGTTTCTGGCACGCGGCGGGCATCTCAAGGAAGATTTGCCAAAACGACTAGACCTCATTCGCCAGCAGCACCCCGAACTAAATTTTAATATTTCCCCCGCCATCGGCGAAGTGGATGCCATCCTTCAAAATCTCGCCGACTGGGTTTATCAGGAACATCAGCGCAATAAAAAACCCGCCTGAGCGGGGTTTTTAACTGGCCACTTGCAACTCACCACTTACGGCTGTTAGCGTTCCAGATTCAATTCCATCTCGGTGTTGTCACCGCGACGCACCGACACCTTCTCGGTGACCATCTTATAGCCTGACTGCTTCACGCTAATGGCGTGGATGCCGGGTTCCATTTCCAGATGCAACGGGGACAACCCGTAATACACACCATCAAGATACACCCTGGCGCGCGGCGGATTTGTATTCACCAGCAACAATCCCGCTGTTTCACTCGCGTGAGGACGGTAAGTTGAGGCTCCGACCTCATTATCCGACTGTTGTACGCCATAGTTCTGCATCGGAGCAGGTTTTGCCAGCGTAGGCGCAACATAAACGGTCACGCCTTTCACCGGTTTAGTGCCTGGAGTCAGGTTGAACAGTTCAGGATGAACCGCCATCAACGAAGCACTGATCGCCTCAACCGTTTTCGCACTAGCGACACGCAACTCCCTGTTCAGATAATTCATCACATCGTCTTTGTTGTTACCAGAAACACCGGCAAAACGATCATTTTTCTCCGTCACCAGACCAGCCCACACCACCTTACCAGTGGACACCTCCTTCAGGGTCGTTTCAAATGCGATGAAAATTTCATCACGATTTTTGACGTTTAAAGTCAGTTCTTTCACGACACCGGATACTTCAAACAGAGCATTACTTGCGCTGCTGCCTTCCATTACCTGAAAACCTTCAGCATCAAAACGCTTTTTGATCGCACCGCTCACGAGAGTTGCAATGTCTTGATCCATTATCAAATCATTACCACTCATACCGACTACTTTTACTGTCACTTGTCCGAGATAATGAGGGTCACTAACCTTGCGTTGATCCACATATTTGCTGACTCTCAAGGTAGCCGCATATTTGAGCAGCGAAGCAGAACCGTCATTGACTGTTTTTTTGTCACTGACAGCAAGCGTATTGTCACCACCACCGAACCAACCTCCCACTGTTTCTTTGGCATCATTGACAGTGGCACATCCGGTAACAGCAAACAACAAAACCAGCAGCGCAACACGTTGCGATAATAAATTCATTAACGTCACCTTTATTTTGGACTCGGACACGTTAAATTATTACAGGCAATCACAGCTTCAATTTCGGCAAACGTGCGTGCCAATTCAAAGCTCTGCACTTGCGCGCCCAACAGACGTGCGATTTGAGTAATAGAGAACAAACCGCACACGGTTTGCCTGCCATCCGCACCTTCAGCCACAACCAACGCATGTTGCCTGTTAGCTTTTTTCAAACTGGCTACAATCGAGCCAACTTTGGATTTTTGCACATCCTCCAGTTTCAATACCTGCAATTCGCGTTGCGTGCTCATGATGTCACGCACCATGATGTCGGCATGTGTCCCACCCATGTTTTGCAGGAAATGCATGGGTTTTTCTCCCAACACGTCCGTGGCTGTCAGCAATCCGGCAACCTGCTCGTTGTCATCCAGCACCAGCAACATGCGTACGCCATAGCGGATCATCTTGGCGTTAGCTCTGTCCATCGAAGTTTTGGCACGCACACTAACCACCGAAACCTTGTTCAAATCGGTCATCACAGTCGTTGCCGGATCACTCAAATTGACCCGTTCAGCAAAATCTTGTACCGGGCGCACATAGGAAGAACCCGTCTTCAAGGGCATGGATTTCAATTCAGCATATTCTATCGTCATGTTTTCACTCCTAAATAATCACAAAATCATCTGTGTACATGTTGCGAACTTGTACACCTGGTTTTATGCGCGGGCAGATAACGAACCAACTCATTAAGTGCCTTGGTATAAACCTCGCGTTTAAACTCGATTACCGTCTGAATATCCAGCCAGTAATCCGTCCAGCGCCATGCATCAAACTCGGGATGCGCATCAGCACGCAAACAGACATCACAATCACGTCCAACCAAATGCAACAAAAACCAAATCTGCTTCTGTCCGCGATAACCGCCTCGCGATTCTCGCTTACTCCAACTTTGCGGAACGTCATAACGCATCCAGTCACGGGTGCGTCCCAGTACCTGCACATGTTCGGGCTTTAAACCGACTTCTTCATACAACTCCCGATACATCGCCTGCTCTGGATTTTCTCCATGCTGTATACCACCTTGCGGGAACTGCCAGGAATGCTGCCGAATCCGCTTTCCCCAGAATACTTGGTTTTGGTTATTCGTGATAATGATGCCGACATTCGGGCGGTAGCCGTCTCGGTCTATCATCTTCCACTCTATCAGCTTAATTTCAGTTGGCGGATTCTTTCACATTTCACCTTTATTGAAAAGCAAATATATCTCCTATCTTCTCTTACCCGCATGACAAGAGCATGACAAAGCGTCATTTCTGCCGGATTTACCTGACAGAAATCCGGTTTCGACCCATGCGCAGCGCACGCATTCCCTGTAAAATCGGCAAATCGTTTATCCAAATCAAGTCGAACATCATGCGCGTCTCACAATTTTTCCTCTCCACTCTCAAAGAAGCGCCTGCCGAGGCAGAACTCCCCAGCCACATCCTGATGATGCGTGCGGGCTACATCAAAAAACTCGCCAGCGGCTTGTACACCTGGATGCCGTTGGGATTGCGCGTATTGCGTAAAGTGGAAGCCATCGTGCGCGAAGAAATGAACCGATGCGGTTCAATTGAATTACTGATGCCTGCCGTGCAACCTGCCGAACTGTGGGAAGAAACGGGTCGCTGGGAAATCTTCGGCCCGCAAATGCTAAAAATCCGTGACCGGCACAACCATTCTTTTTGTTTCGGCCCAACCCACGAAGAAGTGATTACCGACATCGCGCGCCGCGAAATCCGCAGCTATCGCCAGTTGCCTGTCAGCTTTTACCAAATACAAACCAAGTTCCGCGACGAAGTTCGTCCGCGTTTCGGCGTGATGCGCGCGCGCGAATTTTTGATGAAAGATGCCTACTCCTTCCATGCTGACCTCAATAGCCTTGAGCAAACCTATCAAGTCATGCATGAAACCTACAGCCGGATTTTTACGCGACTGGGACTGCAATTCCGCGCCGTTGCCGCCGACACAGGCGCAATCGGCGGCAGTGGTTCGCATGAATTTCATGTACTGGCCGATTCCGGCGAAGATGCGCTGGCCTATTGTCCGAGCTCGGATTATGCCGCCAATGTGGAGCTTGCCGAGGCGGTTGCGCCTGGTGCCACGCGTGCCGCCCCGACAGAATGCATGCGCAACGTGGACACGCCCAAACAAACCACCTGCGAACAGGTTGCCGAATTACTCAATATTCCGCTGCAACGCACCGTCAAACTGCTGGCGCTGGTAGCCTCGGACAAACTGCATATCCTGCTGCTGCGCGGCGACCATAACCTGAACGAAATCAAGGCAGCCAAACTCCCCGGCCTCGCCGACTTCCGCTTTGCCCGCGAAGATGAGATACGCAGCTTTTTTAACTGCCCGCCCGGCTTTCTCGGCCCCGTCGGCATAGACCGAAGCGCTGTGCGCGTCATCGCTGACCGCAGCGTCGCCGCCATGAGCGATTTTGTGGCAGGTTCCAACGTCGCCAAATTCCACACCGTCGGCATCAACTGGGGGCGCGACTTAGCCGAAGCCGACCTGATAGCAGACATACGTAACGTAGTAACGGGTGACCCGTCACCAGATGGGCAAGGCACGCTGGAAATCTGTCGCGGCATCGAAGTCGGACACATTTTTCAGTTGCGCACCAAATACGCCGCCGACATGAAGGCGACTTTCCTGGACGCACAAGGCAAATCTCAAATCATGGAAATGGGCTGTTACGGCATCGGCATATCGCGCATCGTGGCAGCCGCCATCGAGCAGAATTTTGACGCGCGCGGAATCATCATGCCCGCCTCAATCGCCCCCTTCCAGGTCGCAATCGCACCCATCGGCATGGCAAAGAGTGTCGCAGTACGCGAGGCAGTGGAACAACTTTACGGTAACTTGCAAGCAGCCGGAATCGAAGTATTGCTGGATGATCGCGACGAGCGCCCCGGAGTCATATTTGCCGACATGGAACTGATCGGCATCCCGCATCGCATCGTAATCGGCGAGCGCGGCCTCAAACAGGGCGTATTGGAATATCAAGGCAGGCAGGACAGCGCAGCGCAAATCGTGCCTGTACAAGACATCCTGGAATTTATACAATCCAAACTATGAAAAAATCAGGACTACGGGAATGGGTGCCAGGGGCGAGAAAAATCCGCCCCGCTGTGCGTCTGCGCCCGCAGACTGCCTCTGCAATCCTCAAAGCTTTATCGTTCTACCTAATTTTGTCCGGCTCCAGCGTCTATGCGGGAGGGCAGGTTTACACCCCGCTTTCTGCCAGCGTGCGCGCCGTATTGCAACATAGCGTGTCGGATCAGGCCGCACCCAAATTGGCTTTTTCCAGCCAATCCGAAGCCAATGCCTGGCTCACCGACATGTCGCGCCGTTTGGAGAAACGCCTGCCGGATACAAAATACCGTACCGATTTTTTGTATACGGTACATTACGAAGCCACGCGCGCCGGACTGGATCCGCAACTCGTGCTGGGTTTAATCGAAGTGGAAAGCGGTTTCAAGAAATACGCAGTCTCCAGCGTGGGCGCTCGCGGTTACATGCAGGTGATGCCATTCTGGGTAAATGAAATTGGCACGCAGGAACAGAATCTTTTTCATCTGCGCACCAACCTGCGCTACGGCTGCACGATATTGCGTCACTATCTGGATAGAGAAAATGGCGATTTGTTTCGTGCCCTGGGAAGATACAACGGCAGCCTGGGTCGCCCCGAATACCCGAATCTGGTACGCGCCGCATGGCATGGTCACTGGCTATTGCCCAGCCGTTCAGTCAATCAGGGCTACCTGCCCGCCAGTTAAGTCCCTGTTAAACCGTAGATTAAATACCCATTTTCAGCCAGCCTATTTCAGCGGCTTACTTGTTTAGCAGCTTACTGGACTTGTATTGTTTTGATATAACTCTCGATACTGGCGCGAGTCACTTCACCCGCCTGTTGCGCGACTTGTTCACCTGTCGGGCTATACAAGTAACTGGTCGGCAATACCTCCAGCTCACCGATTTGCGCAACGATTTTGCGGTTACCCAACACAACCGGGTAACTGATGCCATGCGCGCTGACGAAGTCTGCAACCAACTTCTCTGAGGCATACTCCATCGCGATGCCAATGACCATCAAGTCTTTGTTTTTATGGGAATTATGCAAAGAAATTAACTCAGGCAACTCGCGCAGGCAAGGCGGACACCAGGTCGCCCAGTAATTCACCAGCACCCACTTACCGCGATAATCCGACAGGCGATGCGTCTTGCCCTGCAAATCCTGCAAGGAAAAATCAGCCGCCAGTACGGACAGCGGCAAACACAGCAGCACTGCCCAAAACGCTACCCGCAATCCTGCCAACGCTTTCAAACCCACTCGCAATTTAATGGCCGTGCTTATCGGATGGGGCATCAGACGAATCACTGCTCGAGTCAACACCATGATCCCCCGCGTGGCTGAAATACAAAGCCAAAGCGATTAGCGTGATACTGGAACCCAGATAAACCAGATCCAGAGGGGTCTCAAGTTTCATATGCAACGCCTCTTCAAACAGCGTGACAATCATGATCATCAGAATCACCTTGGCCAGACGAGCTTTTAGATCATCCAGATTATTGATCACCAGAATCTTGCTGGAAGCCTTGCTGCCGTGCGCCTGGTCAATGTCGCTGATAAACAATTCATACAGACCAAGGGAAAAAATCAGCATTACCGTCGCCAGCAGATAACCGTCCACTACCTCGACGATATGCGACACCGTGCTGTCATGCAGCGCCTTGCGCGCTTCGTCGGTCAGGCTGGCATCGGCATAATGCAGCGCGTGCTGGAATAGAAAATACACATCCACCGTCGCCATGTAAAAAATCACGAAACCCGCCACCATGCTGCCAACCACTGCGGTCAAAATGACAAAACGACTATTCCACAGACTTCCTTCAAACAACGATTCAATAAATTTCATTTTGAGTTTACGGCAGTTAAAAACAGCGCGTATTAGAGCGTAAATAGGCCAATCAGGCAAGCATTGATGCCTGTTTAGCCCTGCCGTTGACAGGAAAATGCCGCATTGACAGCCCATACATACGGGCATACGATGCGCGCCATGTCTTCACTCTATCTGGATTATTTCGGGCTGCACACGCCACCTTTTTCCATCACACCCGACCCCGGTTTTTTCTTTGAGGGAGGCGAAAGAGGCGCGTTCATCGCCGGACTTTTATACGCCGCCCAGCAAGCTGAAGGCATCGTAATCGTGGTCGGCGAAGTGGGCAGCGGCAAAACATTGATGAGCCGCCTCCTGCTCTCCCGCCTGGAATCTAAGATAGATACCGTTTATCTTCCCAACCCCTCTTTTTCCCGCGACGAAATCATTGATGTCATCGCCAGAGACCTGGGGGTCGCAGCTGCCAGCCAGGGTATGCGTCTGGAAGCACTCCAGCAGGAACTGATCAAACGTCATGAATCAGGCCACCAAGTGGTCGTCCTGATAGATGAAGCTCACGCCATGCCCGCCGAATCCATCGAAGAAGTCAGACGACTATCCAACTTGGAAACCGACAATCGCAAGCTGGTTCAACTGGTGCTTTGCGGCCAGCCAGAACTCGACACCTTGCTTGCCGCACCGCATCTGCGTCAGGTGCGCGACCGTGTCGTGTACCGTCTGGTGCTGCGTAATTTGTCACGCAGTGATGCCAGCGCCTATCTGGATCACCGCCTCAGAGTCGCCGGATGGCGGGGGGGGCGCATCTTTTCATGGCTGGGTGAGCAGCTGTTGCTGGCCGATGCACAAGGACGCGCCCGGCGCCTCAACCTGCTCGCCGACAAAGCACTGCTCGCCGCATTTGCCGACGGCAAGAAACAAGTCGGTGTCAAACAGGTGCGGATTGCCATTCAGGAATCCGGTGCCAATTTCTCTTCTGCCAGCTTCAAACCGGGCATACCGTGGCAAGCCGTGGCAGCTGGTTTATTCAGTCTGGTGCTGGCTTTCATCGCGGGCAACTGGCTATTCGGTCTGCTCAATTAGGAGGCTGTAAACGTTACAACCGTTCATCCCGTCGCAAACCCGCCCCCTTCTGCTCGAACACACAAAACCATTCGGCGACACCCGGTATCGTAATCGGTATCCGTCGTACTTTATTGCCTTTGCCAAATTGTCAATAGGACAAACTGCCTATGCCTTTTGGTCTATTGACAGCACGCCCTGAAACTGAAAGACTGCACGCCAGCCTGAACGTATAAATAGTGCATGCAACGCGTAACGAGTTTACCGCTCTCCAGTCTGTTAGAGCTGTCTATAGACAGCTTTTCGGCACGGCAAGCCGCCACTCAAGCGTTACCAAACTTGCACAGCATAGACTCAAAGCAAACCCGATTATTTGAACCTGGAAGGGAATTCGCAATGCGCCTTGGTCTTGATAGCGAAAAACAAAACAACAAGAAATTGCTGCTCAATATACTGGCCGTGTTATGTGTTCCGCTGAACGCATGTACGCATTTCCCCAAAGCGATACCGCCTTCTGAACAACACATCGCGATACCCGAAACAACCACAAGCAGAGCCATCCCGCCTCTCGCCGTAGCCGCTCCGCTGCCTCCTCCGCCCAAAGCCACCAAAGCTTCCGAACGTTACAGCATCGTGGTCAACAACGTGCTGGCGCAGGAAATCCTGTTTGCCTTGGCGCGCGATGCCAAGCTCAACATCGAGATTCACCCCGGCATCACTGGCACGGTGACGATGAACCTGATAGACCGCACCCTGCCCGAAATCCTGGATGCGATTGCCCGGCAAGTGGACATGCGCTACGAGTTAAATGGCGGCAACCTCGCCATCATGCCAGACAGCCCCTTCCTCAAGAGCTACCAGATCGAATACCCCAACGTGTCGCGCAATGCCAAAAACAGCATCAACATGTCTACCAACATTGCGGTTATCGGCAAGGGGCAGGCTGCCGGGGGTGGCAGCAATGGCTCGACTTCCAACATTGACAATGTTTCCGACAACCAATTCTGGAAAACGCTGACTGAAAATATCAAGGATTTATTGCGGGAAACCGACAAGAAGCTGCCAGAAGGTTCAAGCGAAACCGTTACCGAACAAAACAATCAACAGGAAATCACGGCGCAGACCGGCACCACGGCAACGGATGCGACTGGCAAAAAAAGCGCTATCGCTACCCTGCCCGCCCAAGTGCAAAGCCAGAATACCGTCAAAGCGCGCCGCGTGACTTATCGCGAAGCCGCCTATGTGATCGCCAATCCCGAGACGGGCATCATCAGCGTGCGCGCCACCGCACGCCAACACGCCAGCATCCGCGAATTCCTGGACAAGGTGATGAACAACGCGCGCCGCCAGGTGCTGATCGAGGCCACCATCGTCGAAGTCTCGTTGTCCGACCAATACCAGCAGGGCATAGACTGGTCATTGTTACGCAGCATGGGAATGAGTCTCACGCAAACTTCGCCGATAGGCGCATTGGCCGCGATAGGAACTTTTGGCTATCTGACCCCCGGCGCTTTTGACGCACAAGGAGTCAACACCGCAACCGGCAGCAAATTTAAACTGAGTGCCTCTATCAAATTATTGGAAACATTTGGCAAGCTGCATGTGCTATCCAGCCCGAAACTGTCGGTATTGAACAACCAGACCAGCTTACTCAAAGTGGTGGATGAATCGGTTTATTTCACCATCGAAGTCACCCAGGGAACGATTAACCCAACGACAGGCCTGCCTACCACACTGCCTACCTATACCACCACGGTACACACCGTTCCGGTGGGCTTCATGATGTATGTCACCCCGCAAATCGGCGCTGATGCCGAGGTCACGCTTAATCTGAGGCCAACCATCACGCGCATCCTCAGCTTCGCGAGAGACCCCAGTCCGGCTCTGGCACTAAGCACCCCTCCCATTGTCAATCTCATCCCGCAAATTCAAACGCGCGAGATGGAATCCATCCTGCGAGTGCGTGATGGCGACATCGCCGTACTGGGCGGGCTGATGCAGGACTCCCGTGCGGGGGACACCAATCAGATACCTGGCATAGGCAGCATTCCGGGCTTGGGCGAATTGTTCAAGGCTCGCAACGACAAAAACGCCAAATCCGAACTGGTCATTTTCCTGCGCCCGGTCATTTTGAACCAGGAAAGCCAGTATGACGTAGTACACCAGTTCAAAAACCCGGTCGCCACCTCCGAGTGGCATCAAAATAGCCAACAAACGGGGGTAAAACCATGAGCCTGCTGTTCGATGCGCTAAATCGCGCCCAGGGAAACGAGGCAAAACCACTGCAAATGCCGGACGCATCGTCGCATCTACCTTCCGGCAGCAACGAACACCCTGCCGCGAAAGGAAACGAGGCGGCCAAGTCGCTGCTATCCGTCGGCAACAAACCGCAGACTCACATCCTGCCCTATGCGGTAGGCGGCCTGGTACTCCTGGCCGGTGTGGCGGGCTGGTTTTTTTACCAGCAAAACCAGCTTTCTTCCCTCACTCCGCTACAACCGGTGGCGGGGGTCGCTCCATTTAATCAAACACTCGCCGCCTCGCAAGCGGTGGCGGCACCCGGCGCGACCAGGCAACTTGCCCTGGCAAACACAACAGACGGTGCGAACACAACAGGCGTGGCGAACACAGCAACCGCTACCAACAAAGCAAAAAACGGTATGGGCAGCTCATCAACCCGCTCCGCCTCACCTCGCGCCACAAATGGCAAACACGCCAAAAAACACCCGGCAAAACACAAAACCGCAAGATCCGGCGTTCTGGCAAGCACTCGCCACGACCCGCTCAAAGAGGCTTATCAGGCATTGTCCGAGGGACGACTGAATCAGGCCGAACAAAGCTATCTCGCTGTCCTGGCGCAACATCCGCACGAAAAAGATGCCTTGCTCGGCCTGGCGGTGATTGCCCAACGCAAAATGCAGGCACAGCGCGCCACCGATCTTTACCAACAAGTGTTGCGCGAAGACCTGGGTAACGTGACTGCGGCTGCCGGACTGGTCAGTCTATCGGTACAGGCAGACCCGGTGGCCGCTGAAAGCCAACTCAAACAACTGCTTGACCTCAAGCCGAATGCGCCCGAATTCCACCATGCACTGGGCAACGTGCTGGCACGTCAGCTACGCTGGGGGGAGGCGCAGCAAGCGTTTTTCCGTGCTTACAGCCTGTCTCCCGGCAACGCGCTGTACGCTTACAACCTGGCGGTCGCACTTGAGCACCTGCATCAGCCGACTGCGGCACTGCCCTATTACGAGAAGGCGTTGCTGCTGGCGAGACCCAGCGACCCCACGCTTGACCGGGGTGCTATCGAGCATCGTATCCAGGAATTGAACAAGGCAGAATCACGCTGATTTGCCATGGACATTTCAAATTCACAGGTCTCTCACCAGCGCATTGGCGAAGTACTCATTTCGCGCGGTCAGATCAATGACGATCAACTGCACATTGCCCTGCAAAAACAGAAAGAAAACCACAAGCCGCTAGGCGAGGAATTGCTGGCGCTAAATTTCATTGGCGAAGCCGCCATGCGCGAGGCGGTGGCGGAGGCGGCTGGCTACAAGTCGCTCGATTTGACGGGCTTTGTCGCCAACCCGGCGGCGCTGGCGCTCATCCCCAAGCCCGTCGCCCTCAAATACACCTTATTTCCCGTCAGCTTCGACCCCGCCATGGGCTATCTGGAGCTGGTCGCTGCCAACCCGGACGACATCCTCGCGCGGGATGGCATTGCGCCCTTTCTGCTGCAAGCTGGGAAAGAGGCCGAAAAGCCCTTCATCCCCACCTGGCGCATCGCCCCCAGCGCGGAAGTGTTGGCAGCGATTGATAAATTCTACGACCACGAACTGTCCATCGAGGGCATTCTTTTTGAACTGGAAGGTGGCGATCTCGACCTGAACGCCCTGACACAGGCGGGGGTTTCCTACAGCCACCCCGTGGTGCGCCTCACCGATGCGCTGATTGCGGATGCCGTCAGCCGCCGCGCCTCGGACATCCATTTCGAACCGGAAGAGCAATTTTTGCGTATCCGCTACCGTATAGACGGCGTGCTTCGACCGGTGCGTTCGCTGGCAAAATCCAACTGGATGGCCATACTGGTGCGGCTTAAAGTACTCTCCGGCATGAACATCGCCGAAACCCGCGCCCCGCAGGACGGACGGATTTCGCTCTCGCTGTTTGGTCGCCAGATAGACTTTCGCGCCGCTTCCCATCCCACCATCCACGGCGAGAACTTCGTCTTGCGCATATTGGATCGCAAGCTCGGCATCGTCAGCCTGGATAAACTCGGCATGACCGAGGCGCAGCTCAACCTGCTGTTGCGCATGTTGGAACGCCCAGAAGGCATCTTGCTGGCCACAGGCCCCACCGGTTCAGGCAAGACCACCACCCTGTATTCCATCCTCAACCATCTCAACGACGACGGCGTAAACATTATGACGCTGGAAGACCCGGTGGAATATCCCCTGCCGCTGACCCGGCAAACTTCCATCTCGGAAACCGTCAAACTGGACTTTTCCAATGGCATACGCTCGTTGATGCGACAGGACCCGGACATCATCCTGGTGGGCGAAATCCGCGACCACGACACCGCCGAAATGGCTTTGCGCGCCGCCATGACAGGGCATCAGGTATTTTCCACCCTGCATACCAATTCGGCGCTGGGTTCGATTTCAAGACTGCACGATCTGGGCATCGTTGACGACATCTTTGCCTCCAATTTGATCGGCATCATCGCCCAGCGGCTGGTGCGCAAACTTTGCCCGCTGTGCAAGGCGGCACATACGCCCGATGCCGCCGAACGCAGGTTGATGCGGCTGCATGCGGATGAACAGGTCACCCTCTACCGCCCGGTCGGCTGCCCGGAATGCGACGGCCAAGGGTACAAGGGGAGGCTGGCCATCATGGAAATCCTGCGCTTCGATCATGGTCTGATCGAGATGGTTTCCCGCCGCGCCGGCCTGAAAGAAATTACCGACTACGCGCTGGCACACCAGTTTATCCCGCTGATTGAGGATGGCATACGGCGGGTCTGCGAGGGGTTGACATCACTCAATGAGGTACGTCGCGTCGTTGATTTCAGCGAACGCACGTCAGAATAATGGCACTCTACCGTTACCGTGCAACCGATGCCGCAGGCCACATCAGCAAGGGCGAGATGGATGCGCTCAATGAATTCGACCTGGAATCGCAACTCAAAAAGAACGATCTGGAACTCATTCATTCCAGCCCGTTGAAAGACAAACACCATGCCGTTCACCGTCTGGCGCGGCGCGATCTGATTAACTTTCTATTCCAACTCGAAATGCTGTTCCGCGCGGGCGTACCGATACTCGCCATTCTCGGCGATTTGCGCGATACGGCGGAAACCCCCAAGGTCAAAAATCTGTGTGCCAATCTTTATGAAAAAATAGATTCCGGCTCGACCATCTCGGAGTCCTTCGCCGCCAACCCCGGTATTTTCCCCGAACTGGTCACCAATCTGATACGCGCTGGGGAAGGCACGGGGCAGTTGCCCTATGTTTTGCAGGAAATCGTCAATTCTCTCAAATGGCAGGATGAACTGGCCTCCAAAACCAAGCAGCTGTTGATGTACCCCGCTTTCGTGACCCTCGTGGTCGGCTCCGTGGTGGTGTTTCTGATGACTTATCTGGTGCCGCAGATTATCGGTTTTGTCGCCAATATGGGCGGCACGATTCCGTTGCAAACCAAACTCTTGATCTGGGTATCGGATGCCTTCGTCAAATACTGGTGGATAATCGTGTCGGCACCGTTTGCCGCACTCGCGCTGCTCATGTTGCTGCCCAGGGTCAACCTCCGCTTCAGGCGGTGGATGCACGCCGCGCAACTGCGCATCCCCTACATCGGCATCATCATCAAAAAAATCATCCTGGCGCGTGTGAGCGACACGCTGGGTCTGACCTACCGCACCGGTATTCCCGTGCTGGACGGATTGGTCTATTGCGGCAACATCACCAGCAATCTGGTCGTCAAGGAAGCCATAAACAAGGCGCGTGCGGACATCGCCAACGGCGCACCCATCAGCCAGGGCTTTGCCGCCCAACGACTGTTTCCCTCAATGGTCATCCGCATGATCAAAGTCGGCGAAGAAACGGGCGATCTGGCAGGCTCGCTGAAAAACATTTCCTATTTTTACAACCGCGACATCAACGACTCCATCAGCCGCGTACAGGCACTCATCGAGCCCACGCTCACCATCGTGCTGGGTCTGATTCTGGGCTGGATCATGATGGCGGTGCTAGGGCCCATTTACGACACGATCAGCAAACTTAAACTGTCATGAAAACCGTACTGTTCATCAATGCTTCCGGCGCGCGGTATTACCGCCGCGAAAACCGGATATGGCAAGCAATCGAGATGCCGGCTCCCGGCGACAAGCTATGGGTCATCGCCAACCTGCCTGAAGAAACGCTGGAAGCGTTCAAGCTCCCTCTGTTATTCGGGCGGGATCGCAGCGATTTTCTGGAACGCAAGCTGGCTGCCGCGCTCCCGCGCAGCGCGTATCGCGCCGCCCCGTTGATTTCAGGCAACTATTTCCGCCCCGGACAGGCCGTCGCCACCGGGCTGACCTCGGCGGAAGCCGTGACCCTCCAGCTCGACAAACTAGATGTCCCCATCGCTGGGGTTTGGGGCATGGCCATGCTGCTCACACTGATGGTCAGCAGGCTCGCCATCCAAAATGTCATTGTCGTCCAACCCAGCATCCACTATTTGCGCATTCTCGCCATCAAACAGGGCATCCCCGTGCTGACCCGCTGCGTGCGTCGCTACAGCGAGAACAGCAACAACGGCGATAACGACAACGTCTTCAGCGAAATTTTGCGTACCCGACAGCACCTCGAAAACAGTCACCTCATGGAAGGCGATACGCCCCTGCTCTATCTGGGCGATGCCAGCCCGATCAGCGCGCATCTTATTGACGCGGGTCTGAACTTATTGCCCCTGCCAGAAGCGTTGACCCCAAAGGGGGGGGCAGCCTACCTGCATCCGCTGTTCGAATTCGTCACGCAAAGCCCACGCGGACAGTTAGCCCCCTTATTGTTGCGCGCCCGAAACTTTGCCGATAACCTGCGCAAAGCGGCCTATCTGGGCATCGCCGCCAGCCTGCTGTCGGTAATCGTGTTGGGAGAGGAGGATTTCCGCACCCTCCTTCGCTTACACGGTCGCGGACAAGCCTTGAACGCAGATTTGCAAACTGCCAGCGCCGAGAGTGAGCGTCTGGCCGCCAAAATCAGCGCCAGTGGAACAGACCCCGATGTCGTGCGCCAGGCCACGCGCTTTGCCGCGCTGGAAATGGAGGCCGCCCCAAGCCCTGCCACCCTCATGCAATTTGTCGCCAGCGCGATTGCCAACCAACCCCAAGTGCGCATCAAGACCCTGAATTTCCGTTTCCCGTTCACCGGCGATCGCTATTGCCAGGGACACAGCGTCATCGAATTGCCGCTGGTGAATCAAAAAATTGACCTGTCGCCGTTAAGCGGTAGCACACCTGACACGACAGATGCGTCCGCGCCGCAGCGTTTTACCGAATTGCAGTTTTCCATCCTCGTGACCGAAGACACCCCGCCCGCCACGCAAATAGAGATACGCAAAGGCATTACGGCGGCGCTCAAGTCGCATAGCGGTGTGCAGCTCATGACCGATCCTGCCGCCTTTTCACTCATCAACACGCTCAAGGGCGGCATCGGCATGGACAGCGGGCAGGTCGAAAACCTGTGGTGCATGAGCGTACCGTGGGCGAATACCGTCAAGGAGCAACCATGAACGCCTATTTAGTGGTACTCAAACCGGCCAAAGTAGCCCTCATTCTGTTTGCCCTGGCCGTGCTGATCGCCATCGCCGCGATTGTCGGCGTTGCCCAATTTCGCAACGACAAGGAACACAGCGTCCGCCAAACCGAACAACAACTGTCAGCGATGCGCGACAACCTCAAAAAGCTCAGTTTCGATCTCGCCACCCTCCAGCGGCTGGCCGCCAAATACCAACAACTCACCCGTTTAGGGCTCGTTGGCGTAGCCGACCGGGATGGCTGGGCGCAACGTCTGGAAGGCATCTACCGCGACACCCGCCTGCCCACCACCCTGAGCTACACGCTTGCCCCACCGCAAGCGATGAACCCGCAGGGAGACGATGCCCAGACCGCCTATCTGAAAAATGTCTCACACCACGACCTGACGATAGAAATATCGGCCATACATGAACTTGAACTACTTGATTTTATTGATAAATTAAATAACGACTGGCGCGCGCCCTACCGCGCTGAAACCTGCCAGATCGCCCGTGCCGATACCAGCGAACCCATAGCCGGACTACAAATCAGATGCACCCTGCAACTGTATTCGATACCGGGAAAAGCAGGGTAGCAGCGGGTTGCCGGACGCAAGGCATGGAAAGTAAGCCGTCAGTCTTGCGTGGGGTTGGGTGGGCAAGTTGTTCTGCCCGCGCCGATACGGGCACAAAAGGGCGTAGTCCGCCCTGAGGAGAATGCGCCATGAACATTAAATTATTTTTTATTATCATACTGTTGCCATGGGGCAATGCGCCTTTGGCCGAGCCTTTGGGGACGCTGTTCTATTCGCCCACCGAACGCGCCGCGCTGGTCGCCGCGCGCGCCGGGATTTCGCAGAGCGCGGTTTATACCTTGAACGGCATCACCCAGCGCGGCGCGGGCAAGACCGTGGCATGGATCAACGGTCGCGCCGCCACCGAAGACCCGCCCGACCTCGTCATCCCCACCCTGGTCATCAAGCGCGACCACGTCCTGATCGAAGGCCACCCCATCAAGGTAGGCGAATCGCTGGACATCATTTCCGGCCAGCGCGTGTTGCGTCTGCCGGAACAAGCGGTGCAGGTGAAGCCGTGAAAACCCTTAAAAAACAAAGCGGTTATGCGTTGCTGATAATCGTCAGCCTGATGCTGGCCGCCACCTCGGCGGTGGCGGTCAAAGCCATCAACAACAACGGCAACAACCAGATCGCCCGCGACAAGCTCACCGCCGCCGCGCTGGCACAGGCGAAGGAGGCGCTGATAGGGTATGCCATCACCTACGGTGACACACATTCCGGTGAAGTACAGGGTTATTTGCCATGTCCTGACACCTCCGGCTTAGACATCGGCGGCGAAGGCGCTGCGGCTGGTAATTGTGGTACTCAGGACATCAGCGTTATCGGCAAACTTCCGTGGAAGACGCTTCATCTTGCCCCTTTGCGCGGAGGGGACAGCGAATGCCTTTGGTATGCTGTTTCAGGTACCTACAAGAACAATCCTGCCACCGGCCTGATGAACTGGGACACTAATGGCCAGTTACAAGTTTATGCGCCCGATGGCACTACATTATTGACAACCCCAGATCATCAGGCCGTTGCGGTCATCATTTCCCCCGGAATGGCCTTGGGAACAGCTCACCCCCCCGCATCGGGTACGGCATCCTGCGGCGGCAGTTATATTTCAGCCAATTACCTGGATAACGACACCGTACATCACATCAACAATTCAGATATTGCCGCTGGCAAATTTATCCAGCGACATCAGGATCGAGATGTAAACGGCAACGTTATTCTGACGGTCAATGACCAAGTAGCCTACATCACCAAACAGGACATTTGGAACGCCATGAAAAAACGAGAAGAGGCCTTGCTTAGCAAACTTGACTCCATGACACTACAAACGGCGAGTTGTATCGCCGAGTATGGCAAAAAAAACAACAGTCCTACAAATAAGAGCCTACCCTGGCCGACACGCCTTACCCTTTCAGACTATGGTGATACCGCCTTTTATTACGACAAAAAAAATCTGTTTGCAGGAAGAGTACCTTATCAAGTTGATATTTCCAGGGCAAAAACAGGAAACACCATCAACAGTGACTACCTACTGACCAAAGGCACATACAACACACATACTGGTCACTGGGAGAACAACTGCCCTAATCCAGACAACTGGGCCGCCATTTATCCGTGGTGGTACAACTGGAAAGAGCATCTGTTCTATGCCGTAAGCGAAAGGTTCAAACCCAGTAGCTCTGCGACCAACCCAGTATGCGACAGTAGCCATCAGTGCCTCCATGTCAATAACCCAATCAATACCGATAGTTACGCAGCCGTGATCATCTTTGCGGGGAAAACACTAACCTTCCAGAGCAGGACGGATAAGAGCGTCATCGCCAACTACCTGGAAGGGGTCAATACGACCAATATGACGGGTTCGGCCAACGGCAACGAAAATTACCAAGCTGACGCAACGAATAGCACATTCAACGATATTGTTTATTGCATCAAGGAAGACCTGTCTGTCGTAAAGGGAACAGCAGCAGGCTGTCCGTGATCTGGGTGATAACATCATGAAAATAAACTTAAAAAACGGCTTCACCCTCGTCGAAATGGCTATCGTGCTGGCGCTCATCGGGCTGATCCTCGGCACCGGATTGACCGTGCTTTCAGTCCAGCAGGAACAGCGAAAAATCGAAGAAACCAATGCGTTGCTGAGCGATGCGCGCGATGCGTTAATTGGCTTTGCCATCGCCAACGGAAGACTACCTTGCCCCGCCTCCTCAACCAGCAATGGCTACGAAGACCCTATAGGAGGAGGGGTTTGCACTCACCCATATGACGGATTCGTACCTGCGAAGACCTTAGCATTAGGAGGAACCGACCGCGCGGGCTATTTCACTGACTCGTGGAAAAATCCTATCCGTTATGCCGTAACAACTTCAAACAGCAACGTTTTTACCACTGTAAATGGAATGAGCACTAGCGGCATATCCAGTCTTGTGCCGGATTTGCAGGTGTGCTCTACGACCACCGGCATTACAGGTACACCACCTGCCACCACTTGTGCCAGCGGACCGCCCAGCACCTCGCTGGCTTCTGGTGGTGTGCCTGCGGTCATCTATTCGACTGGAGCAAACATGGTAGGTTTGCCTGGCAGCACAGGCGGCACGGGGGGAACAGGCAGTGACGAGGCTGCAAATCCCAATCCTAATAGTACGACTACTGTTGACCGGTTATTTATTAGCCATGCATTTTCTTCTGCCAATGAAACCGGCGGTTATTTTGACGACCAGGTCACCTGGCTCTCGCAGTACATCCTGTTCAACCGCATGGTTCAGGCGGGCAGGCTGCCATGAACGCCCCGGCAAGCAACGAACTGCGCAAGTTACCGGGCAAGCCCTCGCTGCTCATCGTCGAGGATGACCGGGCGCTCGCCAGCTATCTTGCCGGGGTGATGAGCGATGTGGGCTTTGAGGTGTATTGCGCACACAGCCGCGCCGAGGCGCTGGCGATTCATCCGCAACCCTTGCTGGCGCTGGTGGACCTGGGGCTGCCGCCGGCAGAGAGCCGCATCACCGAAGGCATGTTTTTGCTGGACGCGCTGTTGGCTCGTGACCCGCACAGCAAGATCATCGTGGTCACCGGGCAGGACGAAGAATCCGCCGCGTTCGAGGCAGTGCGCCGAGGCGCGTTCGACTTTCTGTGCAAGCCTGCCGCGATGGCGGACATCAA
>Ga0210051_1000519_pt1 | contig 36122 bp, 49 predicted proteins | sample CryGey092014_all_FD_185464 | JGI IMG/M metagenome (GOLD analysis project Ga0210051, IMG submission 185464) | Groundwater microbial communities from aquifer - Crystal Geyser CG23_combo_of_CG06-09_8/20/14_all (SPAdes) (version 2) | ecosystem: Environmental > Aquatic > Deep subsurface > Groundwater...
TAGAGAGCTTTAGGAGCTTAGCTATCTTTTTCCATCTCTCATACTTAGATAGCAGCTTTAGTGGTTTAGCTTTAAAGAAATATAAATGACGATTTTTGAGGAACCAATGGCGTCTTAATTCTCTTTGTCTTTCCTCAGTGGGGGTGATATAATAGCTCATAGAGATACATTGGCTGCCCGGTTCCTCTATGAGGTTCCGGGCAGGCCTTTTAATGGTTAGTTAAAAGACCTTTTCTGCCCCTAATTCTACCAAATTTTGGAGCTTTAGGGGTGTTACCGATGTATCTCATATTCTTCAGTTGACTGAATCATTTATTTATCGGAGAATAAAATAGTAAGTTAAAAAGGAGGAAAGATGAACAATTGGCCAAATAAAAAAGAAGCTGAAGAGATTTTAGATGAATGGGTTAAGAATGGGAATTTGAAAAAGCATGCCTATGCGGTCCAGGCAGCCATGGAAGCTTATGCTAAAAAATTAGGTGAAGATCCTGAGAAATGGGGAATAGTTGGATTATTGCACGATTTTGATTATGAGAGATATCCTAATCTTTCTGATCATCCTTCTAAAGGGGTAGCCTTCTTAAAAGAAAAAGGCTATGCTGATGAACTAACTGAAGCAATCTCAGCTCATGCTGAACACACCGGTGTCGAGAGAGATACAAATTTAAAAAAGGCAATTTTTGGGGTGGATGAGTTGACTGGCTTAATTGTGGCGGTAGCTCTGATGAGGCCTTCAAAGAAAATTGCTGATACTACTGTTGAATCGGTTATGAAAAAATGGAAAGACAAAGCCTTTGCCCGAGGAGCAGATAGAAAATTAATTGAGAAAGGGGCAGGAGAGCTTGGCATACCTCTCAAGGAACATATTGAAATAGTTCTCAAAGCAATGCAAGGGATTTCAGATAAACTCGGATTATAAAAATAGGCTGAGTCAAATATGGCTCAGCCTCATTTTTTACAAATCCCTAAGACATCCTCCCAAACTTTAAATGGCTTTTTCATCAGTCTGTCCCTCCTTTAAGCAGTGATTTCCTTTTCTATTGATTGATCAATCCGTTTCAGATAATCTGGCCAGCCTTTTTCTATTCTGGCTGCCTCTTCCTCATTTACGCGAGCGATAGCGACGCGTGAAGATGAACGAAGTTCATCGACTTCAGTTGTAATATAAATTACTCCATACTGCATTTTATTTTTCTCCTTTCAATGAACTAATTCAAAATATAATAATTTTTAGAGAAAATCAAATAAAAAGGCGAGATTAACCCGCCTTATTTAGCCCTAAATCAGGGTTTTAAAGCATTAACAATCTCTGGGTCAAGCTCTGAAAACTGAGAAAGCCATTCTAAGCGACTCTTTTTTAGATTTTCTGATAGTTCCTTCATTCTTTCTTCAGGATAAAAATTTTTTAGGTCGAAACGATCAAGGTCTATTCCTGGTATTTCTACTGGAATTTCATATCCCCAGAATTCATCTCTTTGCCAGAGGACTTTATCTCTGACTACCATTTCAATAATTTGGAGAGTATCTCTTAAGCCAATTTTTTGTCGATCTTGGCCTCCTATCCATCCAGAATTAAGCATGAAGCATTGAATCTCCGGGTTATTCTTTAGAATTTGAAGGAAAATATTTCCTTCCTCAGCCGGAGAACCGATGATAAAAGGATTGGTTCCTACTACCCGCACTAGCTGACCAGCTTTAGATGGATCTCCAGCCGAGGTTTCGGTTGATTCTCCTAACATGAAAGTAGCAGCTGCCCATTCCGGAGAAAGCCGAGCTACTGGTGGAACAATGTCGTAGGCCCGGGTAATGAAGAAAATGAAGTGAATTTTTTCTAAATCTATTTCTCGATCAGTATAGGCAATGTCACTCCTTTTGACCATGGCCCGGCCATTAGAGGTTAAGGTAGAATCAAAGAAATCCACTTCCCCAGTTTCCGGATTGACCTTAACATTTTCCAAGATTGTTCTTGGACTGAGAGCAGCAGCATATAAGAGAGGTTGAGTTTTTTCTTCCAAGGCATCGGTCTTGATATAGAATGAGTCTTCGGTTCCAATCGCCCTTCCATCAGAAGTAAGAATAACCACATCATCCTGTCTGAGGATTATCCTTTCTGGATGTTTCAGCCAGTGAGAATGACCTGAAAGGGTAGTTTTGCCGGTCCCGGAGAGTCCAAAGAAAAGGCATCCCAAATCTTTTAATTCTCCGTCTTTTAAAATCCGAAAAACCTTACTCCCGGCATGAACTCCCAAATGACCTCTTTGCTTCCAGTAATACATCAATTGGCGGAGCATGGCTTTCTTGTTTTCTCCCTTATAATCTGAGCCTAGAATTAGGGTAAATCCTTCCTTAGGGAAAACTAAGACCCTTTTCTCTTTCCATTCAGGAACAGCGATAGTCACAAATTTAGGCTCTTTTCCTTCGGATGGAAAAAGAGTTTGGCCCCACATCAAAGGAAGTCGAGGATATTCTGAAGTAACATACAATCTGCAGCTGGTCTTAAATTCAGGAGATTGACACATCACTCTATCCAACATTATTAATTCTTTTTCTCGCAAATAATCCAGGACTTCATCAATTAGCTCTCTTTCCTGATTTGGAACTTCTTCCATTACTATTTCCGTAAACTTGGCCATTCGATTTCGAACCTGAGTAATCACCGCTAAGCTCCCAAATTGAGAAATTAGTCCCCCTTTTTCGAAAGCCCAATCCCGGAGGGTCTCTATATCGGGATTATCAATAATCTCTCTAGCCCTAAACTCCCTTTCTAATACTTTCATTTCCTTTTACCTCCTCTTACCAGTATTTTTTGAACCAATCTGAAATATAGTTAAAAACTTCATTTAGTTTTTCTGGATTGGTAAAGGCATGGTCTGCCCCTTCAATCTCAATTAATTCTGAATTGCTGATGTATTTTTTCAAAAGATGAGCTTGATGCCTAGGAACTAGCTCATCTAAATATCCATGCAAGATTAAGGTCGGGCATTTTATTCTCTGACAAACTTCCTCCATATTATATCCAGGGGTAGCCAAAAGGATTAAACCTTTAATCCTTTCATCTCCAGCAGCCACTGATAAAGCGGTTCCTTCTTGAGGAAATCTTTCAGCAATTTTCGGCCATCCCCCTTTTTTCTATTCGTTTCCCTTCCATGAGAGCAAATCATTATTGGTGGCTTTTCAAAACCATCCGGTAAATACAAATCTCCAACTAATTTTTAATTTCCAACCAACAATTCAAATCTTCTTTGCATTTTCTCCTCCCATATAATTTTGTCAAAAAATCTAAACTTAATATTACCACAAAAAATAAAAAAGGCAACCCTATGAATTAAACGGTCTAAAATGTAACCGAAAAGGTATTGGTTAAACAGTATAAAATGTAACCGAAATATCTGGAGTAAAATGAGATAAAGGTCAGTTAAATTAGTTAAAACTTAAACAAAAAAGCAGGAATTAAAGAAAATCTATGACTCTCTAAATCCTGCTCAATTGAAAAGAACTATTGAACAAAAGCTTGATAATCTTTACAAGACCTACCGAGAGAAACAAAGGTCGACATCTGAGGTGGAACCATTTAAAAGATTAACACCTCGGTTGGTTACAAAATATACCGTTCAACAAGAACCGCTTCGGTTACCTACTTAAACCGTTTGACACGCTTTTAATAATAATACGAAATTACCCAGTCAGCAATTTCGAGTAAACCTGAATAAACCTATCGGTATCTTTTAGAGTTCCGATACTAACCCTAACTGCTTCTTTGCCATCTGGAGCTGGCTTTGGCCTCAATAAAATACCTTGAGATTTAAAATCTTCAATTATTTTCTCAGGATTAGAAACTTTCAAAAGTAAAAAATTAGCTGAGCTTGGATAAAAGAAAATTCCTTTTTCTCTTAAAAATTCTTCTAATTTTGGTTTGGATTTTTTCATTACTTCTTTTAGGTAATCTTCCATATATTTTTTATCTTCCAAAGCAGAGATGATTGCAGTTTTAGCAAACATATTTACATCATACGGACCACGAATTTTCTTTAGCTCCTGGATATTCTCTTCTTGGGAAAGAATATAACCTGCTCTAGTAGCCACTAACCCAAAGGCTTTGGCGAAAGTCCTTATAATATAGAGATTATCATATTTTTCAATTAAATCTTTGGCAGTAATTCCAGAAAATTCAAAATAGGCCTCATCATGTAAAACCGCAATATCTTTTCCTCTGGCTTTCTCTAAAATTTTCTCAATATCAGAAATTGGTGTGAAAATTCCAGTGGGATTGTTAGGATTGGAGAAAATTATCAATTTTACCCCTTCTTCATCCGTTAATTCCAAAATTTCATCTAAGGGCAACTTTCCTTCTTCTTTATATCTTGGTTCTAAAAGTTCAGCTCCCTGAATTCCGGTTGATTGATAATGCATGGCAAATTCTGGAAAAGGGAGAATAACTTTATCGCCTTGGTCTAAACGGGCCCGACAAACGATATCTATTCCTTGATCACCGCCATTAGTCACCATTGCTTCGCCCGGCTTGACTTCGGCATATTTGGCAATTCTTTTTTCCAGATCTCCATATTCTGGATAAACCTGTAATCTGTCTGAATCAATAAATTTTTTTAAGGCCTCTTTTACTTTTGGGCCGGGAGCAGTAGTTCTCTCATTAAAATCCAAAAGTAAGTAGTCTTTCTCTGATCGCCCTTCCAAAGGTGGCTTATAATGAGCCATTTTTTTAATCCTTTCTTTAATCATTGAAATTCCTTAAAGTAGCGTAGAATTGAAGCCATGACTTGAATTTTACGCCAAAATATAAATTAATCATCTATATTAATCCTTTGGTGCTAGGTAATTCTTTTAGAATTCTTTTTTCTTTGGAGCAAGCCATTTTCATTGCCTTGCCAAACGCTTTAAAAATTGACTCGGCTTTGTGATGTTCGTTTTCGCCATATAATGCTCTAATGTGTAAAGTCGCTTCTAAATGTCTGACAAAACCCCAAAAAAATTCTTTTATTAAATCAGAATCTAAGTCGCCAATCTTTTCCTTTTTAAATTTGCAATCGAAATTTAAAAAAGCTCGACCAGAAATATCAACTGCCACTACAGATAAGGCCTCATCTAAAGGAAAGACAAAATAGCCCGATCTGTTAATCCCCTTTTTATCGCCCAAAGCCTCTTTAAAAGCTTGTCCAAGACAAATACCAATATCTTCTACTGTATGATGCTGGTCAATCTCGATATCTCCCTTTGCTCTAATTTTCAAATCAAAAAGTCCATGTTTAGCAAAATTATTTAAAAGATGATCTAAAAAGGGAATTGAAGTTGAAACATCGCTTTTTCCTTCTCCGTCAATATTCAGTTCAATTTTAATATCAGTTTCCTTTGTTTTTCTATAAATTTGGGCTTTTCTTTTCATAAATCTTAGATAAATACTAGGTAATGAATTTGGAATTAGTTTCTATTTCTAAGGAACTATTTTCATTACCGGCCACTCGACTATTCCTTGGGCACCTATCCTTTTTAATTTTGGGATTAATTCTCGAGTTTCTCTTTCTTTACAGCTAATTTCAATATCGTACCAATTTTCTCCAATTAATTTTTTAATAGTCGGCGATTTTGGTAAAAATTTTAAAATTCTATTTAGTTTTGTTCCGGGAATATGCATCATTATATTCACCATCTCTTCTCCCCCTACTGCTCCTTGGAGTAAAAGAGCTAAATCTTTTATTTTTTCTTTTTTCCATTTGTCTTGCCAGGCTTGTTTATTAGTAATTAATTTTGTTGAGCTAACCAAAATTGTATCAATAACTTTTAGATTATGAGCTCTGAGAGAAGCTCCGGTTTCAGTTATATCACAGATAGCATCGGCAAATCGCGGAGGTTTAACCTCAGTTGTACCCCAGGAAAATTCAACCCGGGCCTTTACTTTACTTTTCTTCAGATAATTTTTTACTAAATTTACTGCTTCAGTTGAAATAGTTTTTCCTTCGAGGTCTTTCACTGACTTTATTTTTGAATTTTCGGGAACTGCTAAAACCCATTTTACTTTCTTTATTTCTTGTTTAGCGTATTTTAAATCACAAACTTCAATTATTTTTGCTTTCGATTCCAAAATCCAATCGTCACCACTAATACCTAAATCTAACTTCCCTTTTTCAATATATCTGGGAATTTCCTGAGGTCTTAACAGAAAACATTCTATTTCTGGATCATCAATTTTTAAAAAATATCCCCTCTCAGGGACATCGATATCAAAACCAGCTGATTTAAATATCTTTAAAGTGTTTTCTTGAAGTGAACCTTTGGGAATGCCTAATTTTATTTTTTTATCTGCCATCAAATTACAACTTTATTTAAGGGAAACTCGACAATATCAGTGCAGCCAATCTTTTTAAATCTGGGAATAATTTCTCTGATTTCTTTTTTATTTGCCACGCTTAAAACATCAAACCAATTCTCTCCTCTTAACCGAGTAACGGTTGGCTTCTTTAAAGCTGGCAAAACTTTCAGAACCTCTTCCATCATCTCATCTGAAGCATGAAGCATTAACCCTGAATATTCCTGGGCCAATCTTGCTCCTTTTAATAACATTGCTAAATTCTCGATTTTTTCTCTTTTCCACTTATTTTTCAATGATTTTTCATTAGCAATTAAAATTGCTGATGTCTCCATTATCACTGCCAAGGGTTTCAAATTATAGGCTACTAAAGCACTACCAGTTAAAGTAAACTCGGCTCCGGCATCAACTAATTTACCTATTTGAGACTCATTGGGAACATCAGAAATTTCAATATTGGCGGAAACTTTATATTTTTTTAAAAATTCTTTTGTAATTCTGGGGAATCGGGTAATGATTGTTTTCCCATTGAGATCCTTTAGAGTTTTAATCCCGGAGGTTTTTGGTACAACTAAGGCAATTTTTCCTTTCCCCCAAATCCCCGCTCGAGTATAATCTAAATCGCAAATTTCAATTACTTTCTCTCTATTCTCAAGAACCCTGTCTTCGCTTGAGATCCCAGCATCTAAAATACCATTTCCCACTCTTCTAACTATTTCTGCTGCTCTTCCCAAAAAGCATTCAATTTCTGGATCATCAATTCTGGCTTGAAATGCTTTTTCATCGGCCACATCAGTTTCAAGATTATAACCAGCCGCTTTAAAAATTACTAAAGTTGGTGCAAGTAAAAATCTGGTTGGAATTCCTATTTTTATTTTCTTTCCTTTTTTCATAGAATTTTTTGAAAAAAACAGGTTTTATGACCGGTGTGGCAGACATTGCCAATTTGTTTGACTTTTATTAAAAGAGTGTCATTGTCACAGTCAAGAAAAATTTCTTTTACTAATTGAAAATTGCCTGATGTTTCGCCTTTTGTCCAGAGTTTTTTTCTTACTCGGCTAAAATAAGTAACTTTTCCCTCTTTCAAAGTTTTTTTTAAAGCCTCCTTATTCATAAATCCAAGCATTAAAACTTTATTCGTTTTATAATCCTGAGTAACCACCGGAATTAAACCATTTAGTTTTTCCCAATTTACCCTGTTAAATAAAATCTTCGATTTTCTTTTGCTTTCGGCAAAAGATTTAACAGGATGAAGTTTTGGCAATTTTTTAACTAACATTAATTCCTTTTTGTCTTAAATATTTCTTTAATTCGGGAATTTTAATTTCTCCAAAATGAAACAAGCTGGCAGCTAAAGCAGCATCGGCTTTTCCTTTTTTAAAGGCTTCAAGGAAGTGTTCTTTTTTGCCAGCTCCACCAGAAGCAATTACCGGAAGATTTGTGGCTTCTTTTAACTTTCTTAAAAGCGCTAAATCATATCCTTCCTTGGTTCCATCTTTGTCTTTAGAGGTTGGTAATAATTCGCCAGCCCCTCTTCTTTTAACTTCCCTTGCCCATTTAATTGCGTCTAAATTGGTTATTTTTGTGCCGCCCAAAATACAAACTTTCCAACTCTGACCTTGTTTTTTAGCATCGATGGCCACCACAATTTTTTCAGAGCCGAATTTTTTAACTGCTTGATTTAAAAATTTGGGATTCTTGACGATAGCGGTATTTAAGGAAACTTTATTTGCTCCCGCTTTTAATAATTTTTCAATATCGGAAATGCTACCAATCCCTCCACCAACGACCAACGGGATATTAATCACTCCTGCTACTCTCTTTACTAAATCAAAAAATGGTTTTCGCTTTTCTTGAGAAGCAGAAATATCAAGCATGGCCAATTCATCAGCGCCCTCTTGTGAATATTTTTTGGCTAATTTCACCGGATTTCCAGCATATCTTAGCTTCTCAAACTTTACTCCTTTAACTACACTCCACCTTCCTCGCCATATTTTACAATCAAGGCAGGGAATGATTTTTTTGGGTATCATAGATTTTAAATCATCTAATGAGATTTTGTTCTCATAGATTGCTTTCCCAACAATTGCTCCCGAGATTCCAGTTTCTAAAAGTTTTTTTAGGTCTTCTACATTTCTTATTCCTCCAGAAGCAATAATTTCTATTTTCTTTCCTTTTAAATAAGGAGTTGAAATAAGTTTTTTATAGAGAGAAAAATTCGGACCTTTTAAAGTGCCATCTCTTTCAATGTCTGTACAAATTATGGTTTTTACCCCTAATTTAATTAAATCTCTTAAAAAGGAGCTAAGCTCCTTTTGAGTTTTTTCTTGCCAACCTCGGTAACAAATCTTTTTCCCCAGAATATCCATAGCAACAATAACTTTATCTGGAAATTTTTTGACAATTCTCTTGAATTTTTCTGGTTCCTTTAAAACTAAACTGCCTAAAATCACCTTATCTATTCCAAAACTTAGAAGTTTTTTAATATCTTTTTCTCCTCCAACCCCTCCTCCAAATTCAATTAAAAGACTAGTATTTTTAGCAATTTTCTCAATTGTCTTCCAGTTTTTTATTTTTCCCGCTTTTGCCCCCTCTAAATCTATTAAGTGCAGCCTTCTCAGCCCGGCTTCTTGAAAAAGTTGAGCTATTTTTAAGGGATTAGAACTATAAACTTTTTTTAATTTAAAATCACCCCTAATTAATCTAACACATTTCCCAGAAATTATATCAATGGCCGGAATTATCTCCATTATTATTTATTTTTAAACCCGGTAGAAGAAATTTGACTGCCTTCGGCATATTGGTGTTTTGCTTCGCAAAATACTTGTCAAATTTTCTCTACCGGGTAAACCAGTCTTTAATAAGCTTAACTAATTGTGAGGAAGTTACATCGGTCTTAATAATATGTTTTTCTGCCCCTAAATCCTTCCCTGTTTTTTCTAAGCCTGGGGCAGAATAATTAGTGAAGATGAAAAAGGGAATGTCTTTGAGCTCAGGGTCAGTTTTGGCTTTCTTTAAAATGGCCAGACCATTGATATCTGGTAAAATGAGGTCTAATAAAATTAAATCTGGCCTTTCTTTCTTTTTGGCTTTAATCTCCTCTAACCTTTTTAGACCTTCTTTACCCCACTCTAAACTTTCAATCTCAAATCCAGCCTCCTTAATTACCTTTTCGTAAATCTCAATTTGGAGAGGCTCGTCTTCAATTAAGAGAATTTTCTTTTTCATTAAGTTATTTTAGCAAAATCGTTAAAAAAATAAAGTCAAGAGCAAGTTTTGATTTAAAAAATAATTATCCAATAGGTTCAATTTCATTATATTCCTCAATTTGGGGGTCACCTTTGGCTCCAGAACGAATAGCATTAATCATCCAATTTCCCAAATATACCAACTTTAATAAATTTTCGTATTCTTCTCTGGTTAATTTAATTTCCATAATTTCTTATTTACAATTCCAATAGCATTTAGGGCATTCCCAGTATTCTTCGTGTTTATATGGCTTTGGATCCTTTTTAAGGCCATTAAATACCATATCCCCTATCTTAACCTTTCTTGTTCCTGCTTTAGATGCCTAATCTAACTCTTTTTTGGAGAATAATGGGATCTTTCCAAAATAATGTCCGCCGCGATAAGTTCTATCCTTATAGAAAATTACTTTAATTTTTCTACCGCAAACAGCGCAGGTTTTATTTAGTCGTTTAATAATTTCTTTTTTGTTTTTTATCATATTTTCTCTAAAATCTTCTTTTTTAATCTTGAAATTTGATGATTTAAGAGATTAAGTTGAGGGATAGCTTTGGCTGAAGAGATTATTTCTTTTAATTTTTGATCAATGCTCTCTAGTTTATATTTTTGAATTAACTCTTTGTAGATTTTCCAGTCTACTTTTTCATCTGAAATTAGGGTAAAAATATCCAAATAATCCTTTTCTCCTTTGGTTGTTCCTTTTCTTTTAGAATAGGTCTTGACTTTTAGAATGAGTAAGATTTCTGGAATTGGGACTTTGAAGCCTTCGATAGACTGGAGATGCTTTTTGATCTCTTCGATGGGGAATTTTAAATCAGAAAAATATGGCAGATAAATATCGATGTCAACTTCTTCTATTTTTGCCTCATATTTTTTCAACCTTTCGTTTTTGAAAATAGAAAATTCTTTTTTAATTTTTTCCAGTTCATCGTAATCGACGACGATGTCAACATCTTTTGACTTTAATGCTTTTGTGTATAGATAAATTGCCCAGCCACCGATTAAAATGAAATCAAATTTTCGCTTTAGATTCTGGAGAATTTTGAAACTCTTTTCAGTTATTAAATCGTGGTAAAATTCGGGCATTTTATTTTAGAATCTTATCTTTTAAAGCGTTTAGAAAATCTTTGGCGTACCATTCAGGCAAATTCCAGAGGTCAACGAAAGTCTGACAATCTGGTGTTAACTGACCAAAATTTTTAAGCCAAGGATCAGTTTTTAAAACAATCAAGTTTTGATAACCTTTTTGAGGAGGAAATCTTTTTTTAATTTCCTCTAAATTCTTTTTTTCAATATAAACATAAACCTTATCATAATCGGCTGGTGCTTCTTTATATTTTCTCAAAAAGGCACTGTAAGCTCCGAAAATCACGGCTGGAGGCATCTCCCCCTCAATATCAAAAACTCCTTTTTTAACCGCCGTTTGATAGATAATATCTTTTTTAATTTTTCTAAAAGTTGCCCAGAGATATAAAAATTTTTCAATATCTCGAATCTTAAATCCTCTTTTCCCCTCAACAGCATTTGCCCCTCTCGGAATTTTTAAAGCATTGAAAACAGTGCTCAAAGAAAAACCGTATTTTTGAGCCAACTCTTTTTGAGTAAATTCAAATTTTTTATTTTCGATGGCTTGAAATAAGATTTCTCGCCAAACTATTTCTTTTTTTAACATAAGTCTCGACCCCGCCCTTTGTTTCAACTTTTTAAAAAGAGGAGTAGGCTTATTTCTATATTATTCGAAACAGAGCCTTTGTCAAGCCCAAGTTTTTGACAGAGGAAAGAAGTCGCTATTTATTAAACTAAAATAGGCTTTGATTTTGGCAAATTTCTAAGTTAAAATAAATTTATGAAAGATTTTGCTAAAAAGGTTAAAGATATTGAGGTCTCTCTGATTAGATATATGCCAGTTTTGGCTAGTAAAGTTCCTGAGGCGGTTTCTTTGGGTCAGGGAATCCCTTCTTTTGAATTGCCAGAATATATTCGAGAAAAACTAATTGAAGCTCTCCAAAGCCAAAAAAATATTAACAAGTATTCTTTGGAACCAGGGATGCCTATTTTAAAAGAGGAAGTAGCAAAGTATTTAGAAAGAACTAAAGGAGTAAAAATTGATCCAGAAAAGGAAATATGTATTACTAAAGGGGCAATTGGAGGATTATTTTGTACAATTTCAACTATAGTAGAAAGAGGGGATGAGGTAATTCTTTTAACTCCAGCTTATGAACCTCATATTGAACAGCTAAAATTTGCCGAAGGGAAACCTATTTTTGTTCCTTTGATTGAGAAGGAAAGTTGGAAGCCTGACATTGAAGCTATTGAATCTGCCATTACTCAAAAAACTAAAGCAATTATTATCTGTGATCCCTCTAATCCAACTGGCAGCATCTTTGAAAAAGAAGGTTTAGAAAAAATTGCTGAGTTGGCGCAGGGAAATGATCTTTTCATCATTACTGACGAAACTTATGATTTTTTAATTTATGAGAATAAAAAACATTTTAGTTTACTTTCCCTGCCTGAAATTAGAGATAGAGTGATTGCCTGTTTTAGTTTCTCAAAAAAGTATGCCATGACTGGATTCAGAGTTGGGTACGTTATTGCTCCAGAGAAAATTCTGAATGAAATTTTAAAAGTCCACGATGAATCGACAATCTGTGCTCCCACTCCTTCTCAATATGCTGCCTTATTTGCCCTGACTGGCCCTCAGGGTTATGTCGAAAAATTCAAAGAAGAATTTAGAAAAAGAAGAGAATTAATCTGCCAAAGATTAGACAGGTTGCCTGAACTCTTTGAATACCAAAAACCAATGGGGGCTTATTATGTATTTCCGAAAATTAAACTGGCAATGAAATCATTAGAATTTAGCAAAAAATTGCTTTATGAAGCTGGAGTTGTAACTATTCCTGGTATTGCTTTTGGACCCTCAGGGGAAGAGCATGCCCGACTTTCTTTTGCCGGTGAGGAGAAAGAAATTAATGAGGCTTTTGATCGAATTGAGAAATGTTGGCGAAATTTATGAAAACTTTTATTATTCCAACTTCTATTACTGAACATTTAGCGAAAAAAATTTTAGTAAAAACGGAAATTTTTGAAATTATTTTCCCTGATTTAAGTAAGGACGGGGGAAGATATTTTCCTGATAGAGAGGTTTACATGAAAATTTTAAAAGCTAATCAATTGAGAGGTAAAAGAGTTATTATTTTGCATTCAGGAGCACCAAGACCAAATGAAGGATTAATAGAATTAGAATTGATTCTACAAATTTTAAGAGATAATAAAATTCAACCAGAAGTTTTCTTTGCCTATTTCCCCTACGGAATGCAAGACAAGGTTTTTGAAAAGGGAGAAACCAATGTGGCAGAAAATTTGATTGAGAAATTAGTTAATTATTACAGGGTTAAAACGATTTATGTTATTGACCCCCATTTTGGCGGAAGGAAATGGATGAAAAAATATCCAATAACAAACATTTCGGCAATCCCAATTTTAATGAAAGAGGCTAAAAAAGATTTTGGTAAAGATATTTTATTTTTAGCAACCGATGAGGGTGGAAAAAGAAGGTTTAAAGTTAATGGTTTTAATAAAATTCGGAAAAATTCTCATACAGTAGAACTCACTCTTTCAAAGAAATTGGAAAAAATAATAAAAGGAAAGGTAATCGGTATTGTTGATGATATATTAAAAACCGGTGGAACTTTAATAAAAGCTTCTGAAAAATGTAAAAAATTAAAGTCGAGAAAAGTTTTAGGATTGGTTACTCACGGGGTATTAAAAGAGGGAATTAAAAAAGTAAGAAAAAATTTTGAGAAGTTATACTTAACAAATAGTATAAATCAACCAGAAATTCCTCAGATTGATATTACTAAACTAATTTTAAAAAATCTTCAAAGCGACAAGTGAAAAACAGGAAAAATCTTTTTATTTTCTTCCAAACCCAGTAGTAGAAGTTCAACTCGCTTAGCGATATAAAGTTTTCTTTAAGAAAACTTTTGTCGAACTTTCACTACTGGGTAAAATTTTAACTAATTTCATAATAGCACTTTATTTTAAAAATTCATAACAGTTTAAACTTTTCAATTATTTAAAAATTCGTCTTTCTCTCTATTCTGTTTATCTCTCTGGATTGGTCTTTCTTAGAATTAGAATTTTAAGAAAATCGGCTGGGGATAAAATTTTTATTTCTTTATATTGTTTTAAGGGCAAAATATGCCTTTTGTCGCCTGAAATAAGGTATTGAGCTTCCGCAGCTATGGCACATTCCAAAATTCGGTTATCATCTTTTTTTTCTTTTATAATCGAGATTCTCGTTTTGGGGTAAATTACTTTGGATTTTTCTTTTACTTTCTTTAAAACTTTTTTAATTTGAATTCTGCTCCAATCAAAACCCTCCCCAAGAACTTTTGCTATTTCTTCTAAAATAAAAGGAGAAATAGAGTTTTCTATTTCTCCTTTCCAAATCAAATCTAAAATTTCTCTGGGCGTGCCTTCAAAATTTAAACCAGAAATAAAAACATTAGTATCTACTACCACCTTAGGCTTTGAAACTTTACTTTCTCTGAGCATCAATGATCTTTTCAACTTCTTCTTCAAAAATTCCTTTTCCCCTTGCTTTCCTTTCTCCATATCGGTAGATCTTCTCCCATTCTTTCTCTTCAAAATATCTTCTTAAGGCTTCTCTTAAAAGCTCGCTCCTTGTCCTATTTTCCGCCTTCATTAATCTCTTTATCTTTTTTGCCATTCCCGGAGGTATAGATAATGTTACAGGTGTAGTTACTCTAGCCATATTATTACTTAGTATTATTTAATGGTATCAGATATAACCCTACTGTCAAGACGAAGTCCATTTTCATCTGCCGCGTCTAAAGTAAAGGCCGTCTTTTTGTTTTTTAACTGATTTCATAATAGCACTTTATTTTTTGAAGGTAAAGGTGGTTACGGGCTAAGAATCTTTGACAAAATAAAAAATCTCGGAGAGACCCGAGAGTAACGATTTTCTGTAAAAAATTAAAATTAACTTTAGTAGGAATAAACAAAGTCAAAGTTGGGGTTAACTCTATTTTTCTCCATATTTTTCTCAAAAACATCAGACACTTTAACCCTGTTAAATAATTTTAAATTTAACAGGGTAAAAATATTTCGCTCAAAATTTTGAATTGAACCAACCTTTTTAAAAATAAAAGCTCCAATTTGACATCTCAAGTAGGAATTTCTGAATTTTAAAAAAAGTCTTAATTTAATTTGACAAGGTTTTCTAAATTGTTATAATAAAATTGATGGTTAAGAATCAATTGAAAATTCTTCCCCGAAAAGAAATTCTAATTCCTCAGACTTATCCTCTATTGAGTAAAAAGGAACGTCTTTTAATTTGGAAGAAAGTGAAGGGGATGTGGAAAAATCGAAAACCAGAACCAATCCAAGAACTCAAGAAAATACGCAAAGAATGGAATCGAAAACTTCCACCCCTCTCTCTATAATCTGTGTACACTCTTGATACTAATGCCATAATTTATTATCTCAAAGGTGATAAAAATGCAGTGCCGATTCTTGAGAGTATTTTTAGAGAAGATACTCCTATTTTTATTTCTGCAATAACTGAACTCGAGCTCTTCAGTTTCTCAACTCTATCCAGTAAAGAAATCCAACAAATTGAACAGATTTTGCAAACTCTCGCTATTATTCCAATAGACTCACGAATTGCTCGAATCGCGGGAGCACTGCGAAGAAAATATCACCTTAAAACTGCAGATAGCGCGGTTGCAGCTACTGCCCTATTTACCGGTTCTACTCTCACTACTCGCAACATTATTGATTTTCAGAAAATTTCCAACTTGCCCCTCCTAAAGATTTAACTTTTTTAAGTCAGCAGAAATGGGGAGAAATGGGGTCAACAAGAAATAGGGTTAACTCTCGTATGTTAAATTCTAAGTAAGGACTAGTTCTTTCAAATAGTGTTGTCCTAGATTATTCTGGAAGTAATGGGATGGGCGTGGCTTTGGTCAACTCTGCCAATTGAGGCAGAAAATAGATTGCCACCCATCCCTTACTTAGACCTAACTGCCTAAATAGAGTAGTGCCATCAGTGGCTTTTGATACGAGGCTGGCTTAGGTCTTTCAAAAAGGTCGATTTAGTTTTAATCTGCTTTAGGATATTCTTTTCAAGAATAACCTAGGGCAACAGTTACATGGAAGTGACAAAAGAGCATTTAGACATCCATCAGTTCTTAATAGTCGGCATAGATGTCCATAAAGACAATCACGCCCTGGTAGCTGCCAACGGTTTCAATCAGATATTCTTTGAGAAAGAAATCTCAAATCAATATTCTGATTTTCAGCAAATAGTTGATCAGATTCAACTAATAGCCAGAAAAGAGAATCTCAGGCCCTTAATTGCTTTAGAAGATAGTTATGGTTATGGTCAAGCTCTGGCTCGATTCTTTTTCTCCAAAGGTCTGGAGGTAAAAACTGTTAATCCAGTCTTAACCAGAAGGGAGCGTGGTTATATGACTCACCCTGAAAAATCAGATATCTCTGATGCAAAAGGGGTAGTCAAAGCCACGATCCTCGAAGGGATTGGCAGACTACCCACTTTCAGAATAACATCTGAAAGTGAGTTTAGTAAAGACTTAAGGATCTTGGTCTATGATCGGGATTTCCTGATTAAAGAACAAACCAGACTTAAAAACCAGCTTCACCGACTATTACACCAGTCCTATAGTGGTTATTATGATAAGATTTTTAAGGACCCCTTCTCAAAGAAAGCTCTGAAATTATGGCAAGAGTTTCCTTCTTTGTTGGAACTTAAACGGACAAAGAGAAGGATAACAAAACCTGATTGGTTAAAGAAGATCAATACACTAACTTTGTTGTCAATTTCTAATCTCCAAGAAAATCAGATTAAAAGAAAGGTCAGGAGATTGCTCCAAATCAGAGAAGAATTAAAAGAGATGGACCAAGATTTGGAACAATTATTAAGCAACAGTAACCAGTATCTTGAAACCCTGCCTGGTTGCGCCAGAATCTTAGCTGCCGGAACTTTAGCCGAAGTAAAGGATGTCTCAAGATTTAATTCTAAGGACGCTTTTGCCAAATATGCTGGTCTTTCTCCCAGACCCTGGGAATCAGGAAAAAAGAAAAGGAACAAGAAAAGTCTAAGCGGTAATCGCAGACTTAATCGGATAATTCACCAGATTGCTTTATCTCAAATTGGCAATAGAGGTTATCAACCAGCTAAAGATTATTTTCAGAAAAAGATAGCTGAAGGGAAATCAAAAAAGCAAGCTCTCCGTTGTCTTAAAAGACAAATCTCTGATGTGATTTACCCCGTTAGAAGCCTTTTAAATTCAAGTCTTAAGTTAAAATTATTTAGCAATTTCTATAATTTCTGGAGCTTCTAACGGGGTTTATCTGATGTTAAAAGAGCAAAGACCTTTCCGAATTTAACCTTCCGGACAACACTTTTTCCCAGAAAAATTGACATAGAGTATCTATTTTGTAGAAGGAGCGACGGTGATCTCCAAGAGTAATTTTTGTTTTTCCCTGTTCGTCTATACTTTCTCTCAGCCTGTTTATATGAGCTGTTCTTTGCATTCCTGAAACCACACAATGAGGCGTTTCTTCACGATATATTCTTCTTACTTCTTCTGTTGATAAGTGAGAACCTGGAGTTTGTCTTATCGTGAATTCTCCATCTAGGGTTCTAAATGTTGTGATTTCTTCTCCTTGCCTTTCTTGTTCAATCTTTTCATTTTCTTCCGGTGAAATTTCGGAAAGCTCTTTTATAATTTCCCTATCCTCTGCATTTTGCTCAAAAGCCAATTCTCTTTGCGCAGATTCTGCCATTGCCTTATGTACCTCAGGCATATCCCTCTCTAAAGTCTCCTCGCTAAACCCTGTGTTCTCTCCTCTCATGGAAGCCTCAATCAAGGCATCATCTTCTTTGGTCAGAAACTCATTGCATCCCATTTTCTTTACCTCCTTTTAGGTTTTTCGGGATATTCAGTTGTTAATAATTCTATTTTTAGATTAGCCCGCCAAAATATTTTTGTCAAACAAAAAAGCAACCCTTTTAGCTAGTTGTTGATGGCTGAACTCCCTTTCCCTCCATTCTTCTGTCTCTTTTCTCCTGGCTACTACTTTCTGGTAAGCTTATCTGAATCTTCTTTCGTACCCTTTTTATCATCTTTCATATATTTTTTGAACTCGGCCGACTTCGCCGGTTTGCAAACGGACTTTGATCCCGCGCGGATGAAAAGAAACATTCGTCAAAATATCAGCCACTATGCCCTCTGTTAATTTCCCTGTCGGCTGGTCTATTTTTTTTACAATAGCAACACGCAAACCCGGCCTTATGTCGCTCCGTTTCTTTCCGCTCTCTTCAACTGTTTCTCGTTTTTTTTCTTTAATCGTTCCGAAATCCTTACTGCAATTATCGCAATGAAATATCGGACTATCGTCGCTTATTGTGCAACCGCCCAACACATACCTCTTTTTAAACTCTATTTCATCTTGCTCATCTCTGAATCCGATTTCCCCATAAATAATGCCGCGCACTTTTTTACTTTTACAAAACGGACAAATCATTTTGCTTGTTATTAATTTTTAAACCCAATTCTTCTTTAGTCTCTCGAACTAAGGCCTTTTTTGCGCTTTCGCCAAAATCTACATAGCCGCCCGGGAAAAATAATAATTTTTTTCCCGTAATCTTTCCCTGTTTTCTTACAAATTAAAATTTTACCTTTATTTTGAATAACCGCCCTTACTAAAACATTGATTTTCTTATTCATAATTCTTTCAGCATTATTATTTCGTCAATGAGTTTTTCTTTATATTGAATTTGTCTTGGAATTCTGGCCACTTTTTTGAAGCCGAATTTTTTGTACAAAGCCAGAGCTGGTTTATTTGTCGGAAAAACGCTTAATCTAATAATTTTTAGCTTTGGCTTCAATTCTTTCTTTGCCAATTTTATTATTTCTTTCATCAAATAAGTTCCTAAACCTATTTCCCGATAACCTTTTTTAATAGTAATTCCCAAATCGCCAATATGACTTTGTCGCCATATATTTAAATCAATTCCCGTAGTTCCAGCAATTATAGCATTATGTTCTGCTAGTAGAAAAAGTGCTTTTTGTTTTCTGGTCTTCCCCAGTTTTTCCTTAAGCCATTTTCTTTCTTCTTTTAGCGAAATTTTTTCATTCATCATAATTTTGGCATCTTCTTTGACGAAAGAATTGATAAAATCCTGAAATTTTTTAACATTTCGCAAATCGTTTTTTGAAATTTTCCTTATCGTTATTTTCTTCCCGTTGAAGATTTTGGTTGCCATATTTTTTAATTACTGGAAGAACTTTTTATTTTTACCCATTTTCATAATAGCAGTTTATTTTTCACAGAGAAAGAGGGTTTTGATTTTCGGAAGTTGCTGGTTTAGAATGAATTTATGATTGAAATTGATGGTTCATACGGCTCCGGAGGCGGCCAAATATTGCGGACAGCCTGTGCTTTATCGACAGTAACGAAAAAACCTTGCCAGGTTTTTAATATTCGCAAGTCGAGACCCAAGCCAGGGTTGATGCCTCAGCATCTTTTAGGGATTCAGGCTCTATCTCAACTTTGCAATGGCAGATTAGAAGGTGATAGCTTAGGAAGCGAAGAAATCAAATTTTATCCTGGGGAGACTTACAAAGACCGGGTCTCTGTTAATATTCCGACAGCCGGCTCTATCACTCTCTGCCTCCAATCACTTTTGCCAGTAGCACTTTTTGCTCCTTCACCCTCCCAAGTTTTGCAAAACAAAATTTGGGAGGGCAAGCCTGTTAAAATCTTTTTTGAAGGAGGGGGAACAGATGTTCCATTCAGCCCAACTTTCGATTATTTTCGCTATGTATTTTTAAAAGCTTTAGAAAAAATGGGAGCTAAAGTTGAAGTGAATATCTTAAAGCGTGGCTATTATCCTGAAGGCGGAGGCAGAGCTGAAGTAAAGATTTATCCTTCTAAATTAAAAAATCTTAAGCTAATTGAGAGGGGGCAATTGAAAAAAATTTTAGCGATTTCTAGTACTTCAGAATTTCTGCAGAAGAAAAAAGTAGCTGAAAGACAAATAAGCGGAATAAAAGGAATTCTTTCCTCGCTGAAATTACCTTTTGAAACACGGATAGAGTATTCAAAAACTAACTCGCCTGGCAGTTCAATTTGTTTAATTGCTGAATTTGAACAGGTAATCCTCGCTAGCGACGGTTTGGGAAAATTAGGAAAATCGGCAGAAGAAGTTGGCCGAGAATGCGCATTACGACTTTTAGAAGAAGAAAAAACTAAGGCTTGTGTAGATAGATTCTTAACCGACCAAATTTTGCCATATTTAGCACTAACTAATCAAAAATGTCAAGTAAAAATTCCACAACTTACTTTGCACGCTAAAACCAATGTTTGGATTATTCAACAGTTTTTAAAAGGAAAATTTGAGATAAAAGATAACATAATTTTCTGGATTCCTTTTGAATAAAAACAATAGTAGAGATCCGTCCTCCGCAAATTCTGAATTTTAGCCATAAAAAAGTACACGTCCCTTTTTTCTTTATCACAAAACGAACCCCCCACCAGTAGTGGTGGGGGGTTGTCGCCTGACGTTTAGAAACGTCTGGGTCTTTCCGCTCTTCTTTTTGCCCAACAATCCCGGCAATAAATTGGTCTGTCCGCAGCCGGCTCAAAGGGAAGTTCGGTTATTTCTGTTCCGCAATCAGCGCATTTCCAATTTCCTTTAACCATTTCCCGAGGCCGAAAACCACCTCCGGGTTGATCAAATTTTTTGAAGGCCATAGATTTGATTTTGTTAAACTCTTAAAATAAAAACGACCTTTTTGACCCGGTAGTGAATTTTGGACTTGTTCGCCTTTGGCGAACAAAAAGAAACGAAGTTTGTCTAAAATCTACTACCGGGTTGACCCTGGTCGCTATACTTATTTGGCCTCGATTGATTGTGGTCTCCAAAATTATGAAATAATTTTGGAGTAATAACAAGACTTACTTTAAGATACGTCGACTAAACGGTCTGGCACCATTATACCCCAACCATTTAGCATGTCAAGTGAAACAGGCCAATGACCTTATTTTGCTTTCCCTCTTCTAATTCTGACTCTCCTAAAATAATATTAAAAGTTTTGACCGCCTCTTCGGTTTTATCAATGATTAATTTAATTCCTTTAGCTTTTATAAATTTCTGGGCTTCTTCAATAACTCTGGCCACGCCTGATTCTCCGTTTCCAATAATTATAGTATCGGGATTTTGGCTAACTGCTCTTTTCGCGTCTTCCACATCAATAACATGGCTTTCTCCTCTCCACCAAGGTAAAACTTCACCGGTCCAGCGGACCTCCACATCATGATTGTAAGTTTTTCCATCAATAATGATGGAACCAAAATGATACTCCTTAATCATCTGACCATCGCGGCTCCCTCGGCATCCCCTCCTCTCGGAAGGAAAGCCTGTGTTTGCCGCGAGATCTCATTTTTTATTTTACAGTTTTTTTCAAAACAAAAAGGTCAAAAATAGCATCTGACCTTTCGGTCAAGACTTCCTCTTGGATTGAAGCAGCCTCTTTATCTGCTCCACTGCTTCACCAACTGACAAAAGAAAGCCATTGAATTTATAGTCAAGGCTAGGCAAGGAATTTATTAAGCTTATTAGGGCCTCCAAAATTTTGCTCTCTTTGAACATCTAACTGGCAATCCCACTACTAACTCGCATTTGGCTTTTATTTTAATACAAATTCTCTTTAGCTAATAGTGGCTTAATCATTAGAGGGGTTATAAGTGTAGTAACAAGGCAAACCGCCACCACAGCCCCAAATAGTTCTCTATTTATAGCACCAGACAGAAACCCAGCACCAGCAATAATTAACCCCACTTCTGCCCTGGGAACCATCCCCACCCCAACTATCATGGCTCTATTGGTGGTAAGTTTTCCTACAAATTTAGCTGGTATAAAGCAGCCTATTATCTTGCCAATAATAGCTAATACTATCAGAATAGTTGCTATAACTGGTGCACCTACCATTAGCCATACATTAACCTGCATTCCCAAATAGCAAAAGAAGAAAGGGGATAAAAACATCATTATTGGCATCGTTTTCTCTATTATTTCTTCCTTCTCCTTGGTAGCAGCAAACATCAGCCCAGCTACATAAGCACCAACTACCGGATGCAAGTCAACTAAGGTAACTAAATAGGCGATAAGCAAGCCAATAATAAGGGCAAAAATTGGCATTGTGCCTGAATCCTTAAAGGGGTTTAAGAGGTATTTTGATATATATTTATTGAACTTAACCCCGATTAGGAGCAGGGCAAACCAAATAGCAAAACCTAAAACAATTATCTGAGTGGCATGAGAAATATCCACCCTGCCAGTTTTAGCCACAGAAGCAACTATAGAGAAGCAAAGAATGCCAAGAATATCATCAATAACAGCCGCCACAAGTATGATTGCCCCTTCTGCTGTATGTAGCTTCTTTACATCCATTAATATTCTTACCGTGAGTGCAATACTTGTTGCTGTAAGCACTGCTCCCATGAATAACCACCCTTGGACTTTTATTTCTGGACAAAGCATCATGGTCGCAAGATAGCCAAAGCAAAAGGGCAAAATAACCCCTCCAATTGCTACCATAGCACCAGTTATACCGTGCTTTAGAAAAAGCCTAACGTCAGTTTTTACTCCAGCAACAAAGAGCAAGATAATAACAGCTATTTGCGAAATAACTTCCATGGCATGAAATTCGCTAAGCCCAAAAGCCCCTTTAATGGTGGCAAAGTTTAAGATTATTGGATCACCCCTAAAAATAAGTCCTCCTAATGCGAAGGGGGAGATGATAACCCCTGCTAATACCTCACCCAGGACTGAAGGTTGTTTAAAGTAGCGCTCTGCTAGCTCCCCTCCAATTCTTGCTGCTATTAGGACTAAAGCAAGGGTTAGGATAAATTTAAAGTATACCTCAAACCCCATTTTATTTCTGAACTATTTTACAATTAACAAAGAAAAAAACAGTTTTAAGCTTTCTCCAAGCTTACACATTTCAGGGATTTTAGCAACTGAGCCGATGAGTAGATTAGTGGGACTTTCGGCAAAGTGAAAGGTCATAAAGAAAATACCATGGGATAAATTTTCAGTTATTTTTGTCTATCGCACAATGGAATACTTCATCGCTGACTAAGATGGTTTTAAAAAGGTCGATGATATCCTATCCCCTGTACTTATTTTACAAATTTGATGACTTTAGCTTTTGAAACCCGAGGCGGAGCCAAGGGTTTCTCAGCTGGATAGCCGACTGGAACAATTAAAATTGGATGTAGATTTTTAGGAATCTTTAAAGTTTTTGAAACTTTTTCTTCATCAAAAGCTCCTAAGGGACAAGTTCCCAAATCTTGTTCTACAGCTATACGCATCATGTTTTGAATACTCATTGCTACATCACAAATTGAATAAAGTTTTTTGCCTCTTTCTCCATATCTCCATTCGATTTTTTCATCAGTACATCCCACCACTACTAAAGGAGCTTGAGAAATAAAATCTTGGCCCAAAGCTACCTTAGCCAATTCTTCTTTTATTTTTTGATTAAAAACGAAATAAAATTTTCGAGATTGCAAATTTCCAGCTGAAGGAGCTCAAATCAAAGCTTCAATCAATTTATCAACAATTTCTTCTGGGATTTGTTTTTTCTGAAATTCCCGGATACTTCTTCGATTTTTAATTATTTTTAAAACATCACTCATACTTAAGACTACTCCATTTACCGCAACGGTCTCCCCAACGAGCTACCACTTTCTCTTCAATTTTAGCTTCAATTACTTCACAGCGATTTGGACAGCCATTGCAGCGAAAAGAGGTACAATTAATATTTTGATCAGAAATTTCAAAACCCCTAAATTTGGTAGAGGATGGCTTAGAGTTCTTAATCAATGAGGCTACCCCAAATGCTCCCAATACTGTGTTATATTTGGGGACAATAATTTTTTGACCCAAGGCCTCTTCAAAGGCTTTTCTCATGCCGATATTTTCAGAGACTCCCCCTAAGAAAACAATTGGTGGTAAGATCTTTTTTCCCCGGGCAACATTGGCTAAAAAATTCCTGGCCAATCCTTGACAGAGTCCTGCCACAATATCTTCAGTTTTGTGGCCAATTTGTTGTTTGTGAATCATATCTGACTCGGCGAAAATTGTACACCGGCTAGCGACGGTGGTCGGCTTTTTTGATTTCAAAGATATCTCACCGAATTGTTCAATCGGGATTCCTAATCTAAAAGACTGAGCATCAAGAAAAGATCCGGTGCCGGCTGCACAAACGGTCTGCATTGCAAAATCAACTGCTATACCATTTTCCAAAACGATAATTTTTGAATCCTGGCCACCAATTTCGATTACCGTTCTGGCCTCAGGAATAAAATGGCAAACTCCTTTGGCGTGGGCAGTAATTTCGTTTTTGATTAAATCGGCTCCAGTAATTACTCCGACTAAATATCTGGCCGAGCCGGTTGTCCCCACCCCAGCAATTTCAATTTCAGGGTTATGAGCTAAGATATAGCTTTTCACTTCTCTTAAACCTTCCTGAATAGCTCTGATCGGATTTCCTTCAGTTCGAAAATAGCTCGAATAGAGCACTTCATTTTTTTCATTAATCAAAACAAATTTACAAGTCAGGGAACCAACATCAACACCCAAATAAGTTTTAACGCTTTTTCCCTTCATGATAATTTCTAACGACATCGATAAAAGCCTCGAGCCTGGTATCAATACCGGCCTCGGCTGTTTGTTCATCAAAAGAAAGTGATAAAAATGGAATTCCACTTTCTTGATGAATTTTTTCTAAAATTGGCCTCACTGTGATCTCTGGCATACATTGAAAAGGAAGGAGATGAATTATCCCATCGAAGTCTTCTTTAATATATTTTAGCATTTCGTAAATGGCGTCTCGGCCATGACCGCCTACAGTTGAACCTAAATAGGACTTTATTTTCTTTTGAATGAAAAAGTCCTTAAAAAATATTTTCTTTTTTAGATGATAGGATAAATTCATCTCGCGGCCAACTTCAATACCTCCCTGGCCTAATTTTCTTTCCACCTCAAAATTGATGGCTGGGTCGCAAACAGTGTAAATTTCTCCAATTAAACCAATTCTGGGCAAACTTTTCTTTTCTTTGATTTGAATTTGGGAAAATTTCTCTAAAATTTCTTTTTTTAATTTGGGAAAATCTTTTTCCTTTTTCAAACTGCCGATTTTTGAAATGCTCTCTATAAATAACCGATCGGTTCTCCCTTTTTCAATTTCTCTTGGCCTAAGATATTGAGCTCTTTTCTCTAATATTTCAATAAGACTTAATTTTCGCCAAAAATAGTAAAATACTTTTAAAATTTGGAAAAGAGAAGCGCCAGAAATTTCTTTTATTTTAGAATAAATGTCGCTAAGCTTCTGGTCAAAGATAATGAAATTGACATTATAGCCTGCCTCTTTCAAAACTTTTTCCTGGGTCACTCCGTAATATCTCAATCTACAAGAGCCTCCCGAGGCAGTGGGCATAAAAATGGTATTGGCTCCATTTTTGATTGCGCTTAAATAATTGCCTAAATTTACTTTTAAAGGGAGGCAATACATTTCCGGAGCAATTTTTGCTCCTTGGCTAATTGCTTCTGGATTAGTTTTTTCAGGTGGTAAGACCTCAATACCCAATTCTTCAAACAGGGTTTTAAAGATGTCGCTATAATTCCCGAAATTGGCAAAAGTAATTACAGGTTTCATAAAGTGTCTAAAAAGGCCTCTAATCTGGTTTGAAAGCCGGCTTCGCCGGTGTGCTCATCAATAATTAAATATAAAAAGGGAATTTTACTTTGTTTAAATTCTTTTTCAACGAATTCTTTTAAAACAGCATCGCAACCGCAGGCAAAGGAAGAAATTTCAATAGCGCCGGCAATTTTATACTTTAGAACTGCCTGGATTTTTTCCATTATTTCTCTGCCAAATTCCCAGTGGAATTTTATTGTGGCCGCTGATTCACGCTGATTACTACGTTGATTTACGCTGATGGAAACTTTGTCAATAAATATTGGTTCGGCTCCGAGTTTTTCCAGTTTTTCCTTCATCCTCAAATTAACATATTCATCGTATAAATTGTAGGGGTGGGAAATCAGAATAATTTTTTGTTTTTCAGAATGGATTTTTTTAAAAAATTCCCGGGTTTCTTTTTCTCTCAACTCTTTTTCTTTCAAAAAGGCAATTTCAAGGGCTTTTTTTATTTCCCGATTATCTTTTTTTAATTTTTTCCCCAGTTTCTTAAAAGTTTTTTCAGTTTTTTCTTTTCTGGGGTCAAAAGTCTCGGTCAGAATTGGTGTTTTAACTAAAATTTTAGCCAAGTCCGGCAAGCCAAAAAATTTCGGACAATATTCTAACTTATCTTCATTAGATTTTAACCTTGGCACAAAAATCAAATCGACCTTGCCATCAAGCCATAATAAATGTCCCCAATAGACCTTATCTGAAAAACAGGTTTCAGGATCAGCAACTTTCACTCCCATTTCAACAATTTCTTTATTAGTTTCTGGGGATAATAAAACCTCAAATCCAAGTTCCTTAAAAAATGTTTCCCAGAAAAAAGGTTTTTTCCAATAAATTAAAGCTCTGGGTATGCCAATTTTCATATTGATGGAATTCTTTTTAAACCCCGTTAGAAATCAAAGATTTCTAAACGGGGTAAAATGATTTTTTGCTTGCCCCGTAGCAAGCCTGATTTGGTTTGGGGTTTTAGCATATTATTTTCCAATGATTTTTAGAAATTCTCTGGGTGAAACTATAGGAATACCTTGGAATTCTTTTAATTTGAGAAGATGTTTATCACCAGAAATAATAAAAGAAGCCTGACCGGTGATAGCGCAGGCTAAAAATTTATTATCTGAAGGATGTTCTTTGACAACTGAAATCCTTTGAGAAGGTTTGGAAATTACCAAAGCTTTTTCAACTAATCGAACTAAAAATTCTTCAAGGGTAAAAGTTAATTTTTGAATATAAGGAGTGAATTTTGGATAAGAGAGTGTTTTTCTAAGTTCTAAAAAAGTTTCTTTAGTAAAACAAAGGGTGTATTCTTTTTGGCATTTTCCCAAAACTTTTCCTGGAATTTTACTCCAAAATAGACCAGAAACTATCACATTAGTATCTAACACAACTCGCATAAAATTACTTCTCAGCTGCTTTTCTTTTGGCCCAACTAATAGCTTCTTCAACGTCTTTTTTTGTAATTTTCTTTCCGATTTTTCTAAATTCTCTAAGCATCTGAGAAAAAGAGAATGCCTTAACTCTCTTAATTAAGATAGTATCTTTTTCACCGCTAATAAAAACCTCTGCTCCTTTCCAAGCTTTTCTAAATTCTTTAGGCAGGGTTATATTTCCATTTTTAACTTTGGTAATTTGAGCAACCATATTACTTCAATTTTATCCTTAAAACGAAAATTAGTCAATTTCATTTTTTCTAAAATAAGGTGCCTTGCCTTGATAAAGTTTTTTGCTCGCCTTTAGAAAAGATTCTGATTTTTCCGTAAACTCCATCATAACCTGGTTCAACAAACACTTTACCTTCTCTCACCCGAATTATTCCTTCAGCAATTTCTGGTAAAGTAGTAGTCTCCAAGTCCTGACGGGAAACTTCAAGTAAAAGCTTAAATTCATTCCCAAATTTTTTAATTAGATTTTGATATTCTTCCTCAACCTGCTTTGTACCCGCCATTTGCCCTAAAGCATCGGCAATAATTTCTTCCAAGGGAACCAAACTTTTAAAAGGAATGGTATTTTCTGGTTTAAAACCCTCGGGCCGGTCAGCTAATTCTTCAACTCTATTTAAAACGCCAATGGTTAATGGTCGGCCGCAGTTTGGGCAGATATTTCCAGATTTTTTTGATTCCTGAGGCGAAAAACTAATTCCACAAAGCCGATGGCCATCATAATGATATTTCCCTTCTTGAGGAAAAAATTCAATAGTATAAGCCAACCTTAAATTTGTAGAGGTCGAACCCTTGTTTTTTATAGCATTAATGATAGATTGATAACTTAATTCTTCTCCTTCAAACACATTGGCTTCTCTTCCCAACCTATGCGGGCTATGGGAATCGCTATTTGAAATTAAGGTAATTTTTCGACCATCAGGCATCCGCCAAAGCATATCCGGCGAGGCTGAAAGACCGGTTTCACCAGCATAAATGTATTTTGAATATTCTTCAAAGCACTCCTCTAAAGAATCAAATCCGGAACGAGAACCAAACAAACTGAACCAGGGTGTCATTAGATGAGCCGGAACAATCAAGCAATCTTCGGAAATATTTAAAACAATTTTTGTTAATTCTTTGGCATCTAATCCTAAAATGGGCCGACCATCAGCTTTTAGATTGCCAATCCAGCCTAAATGAACATTAATCTTTTCAACTATTTCAAAAGAAGGAGCAAAAGTTATAATATGGATTTTTCTAACTTTTCCGGCCTTGGAATAAACGCAACTAATCTCGGTCGTTAAAATAAAACGAATTTCCGAATCACTGTTTTTCAACTTAAAAAGCCCGGGTTCGGCCGGCTCTAATTTTTCTTTCAAATTTTTAAACCATTCAGGATGGGAGAAGTCGCCTGTTCCCAAAACCTTAATTCCTTTTATTTTTGCCCATTTCTCAAGATTTTCCAAATCCATATTCCTGCTGGTCGCCCGAGAATATTTACTATGAAGGTGGAAATCTGCGATAAACTTCATTGTCTGTAAGTTATTTCTTAAGAATTTTCTCTTCTAATAATCCAAATCCGGCCAAAATAAAGAGGGATAAAAAAGTAGTAAAGATGGCTAAAAAATAAAGTTTAACGCCGACGGCAATGCCAATAGCGGCGGTGGCCCACAAACCGGCAGCAGTAGTTAATCCGATAACTCCTGATGACTGGCGAAAAATCACTCCGGCGCCAATAAAACCAATTCCAATAGCTATGGCCATAATTATTCGGGAAGGATCAAAACTAATTCCGGTTTTACCAAAAAAAGAATTAAACAATTCAAAAGAAATAATGGTAAAAATACAGGTACCTAAGGCGACCAAACTATAAGTCTGAAGTCCGGCCTCTTTTCTTTTTATTTCTCTTTCTAAACCAATCAAAGCACCTAAAACAGTAGCTAAAATTAATTGGCTGATGATTTGTAACTCCATAAATCCCTTTAAGATTAAATTTTATAAACCTTGTATCCGTCTCTAACTTTCTGACTAACTTTCAAACCAACCGAATCACCAGCTTTGGCTGTCTCTACTTTTTGGTGCTCAATCTCCATTGACTCGATAACTTGATCAAAGTCGGTCTCTCCGCCAACAATCCGAATGGTCTCGCCAACCTTCAGAGTGTCTGACAACTCAATCACGGCCACCCCAATTTTTGAAAAATAATGAGTGACTTTGCCAATCAATTTTCCTTCCTCGGGAGGGGAAACTTCTTCCATAGTTTTAATTTAATATAATAATTCGTGTATCATCGACCTTTATTTAATTTTTTTTCTTTTTTTATTAATTCAATTAGATTTTTAACCAGGGCTTTCGGGTCTTTTTCATAAATAATTTTTTTCACTCCGCGATAGGGACCGGTAGCAATCTGCCTAATTTTATCAGCCGTTCCCCTACTTCCTTCTAAAACGGCAATTGGTTTTTGAAGTTCAAATGCAGTGACAAATTCATGCAAGGTCCCCATTCGGCCGCAAATAATAATTACACCATCGGCCGATTTTGTCATCATAATATTTCTTCCCGTATAATCAGCTCCGGTATAAATCATTATATCAAAGGGAGCCAAAGGAAGCCGGTAGGTTTTGAGATGAGCCGCCTCTGAAACAGCCGGTGAAAACCCTATACTGAAACCACCAGTTTCTTTACAGCCCAAAGCAGCAAAATAGGGGACGCCGGTGGTCGCTCCAGTAACCAAATTGCAATTTTGCCGAGCAATTTCTCTACCAACCTCCTTGCTTATCTCTTTTATGTTGCTACAGCAGTGGCTAACCCGAGCGGCCCCGGAAACAACAATTTCAAATTTCTCTGGCATACCTTCATTCTAACAAACTAAAAACAGGAAGTAAACTTCCTGCCTTTAATGAGGGGGGTTCAGCTTAACAAAATCGGTTCGCTCGAATTCGCTGGAGTTGGCCTTCACCAGTGACGTCTTTTAAACCTCCTTTGCTAATTACTGTGGCCTTAGGGAATTTCATCCCGCACCCCCTCAACTCTTATGATATTTTATTGAAAATTGCTGTCAAGTCCTTTTTATCCACAACCTTGATGGGTGGTGGGTGGGTGGCGTCCACAATTGTGTCCCCAGAAGGAATTGAACCCTCATTTCAACCTCCGGAGGGTTGCGCTTTATCCATTAAGCTATGGGGACGATTTTATTTTTCGGCTATTAAATAAATATTCTGGCGATTTCCTTTTTTATTTTTTACTATTCCGCCTTCTTTAATTCTAAATTCTGATTTTGCCACTAAGTTTTCCAATTCTTTTTTTGAAAAACAATGATAATATCTCTTAATTTTTTTACCCCAAGGCTCCAAAATGCCTCCCCAATCTAATTTTGATTTACCAATTAATTTCAAAATTGTATATTTAAATCGTAAACAACATTCTTTGAGCTGGAAAAGTTTCCAGACGGTTAGAATTAAAAGTCCCTCTGTCTTTAAAACCCTTCTTGCTTCTTTCAAAAATTGAAGGCGAAACTCTTCTGAGGGAACATGATGTAAAACGGCAATACTGTAAACTTTATCAAAAAAGTTATTAGGAAAAGGTAAATTTAAAGCATCTCCTACTTGGAATTTTCCTTCTGGATAATTATTCCTCGCAATCTGAATTAATTTTTCAGAACTATCTATTCCAAAATAATCTACCTTTTTCTCCTTAAATACTTCAAAAAAACGACCATTGCCACAACCAATATCTAAAATCTTTTCTCCTGGAAATAGATAATCATCAAATAAAAATCTCATCTCAGGCCAGATTCTCTCTCGGGCCCTTGAAAATTGCTCAGCAATTAGGTTATAATCTTGGATAGTCTTTTTTAAAAGATATTCAGCATAACTTTTTTGCATAGTAATACATTTAAAGCGATCGCTGTAAATGTGTTATCATTTTTTCAGTAAAATGGGCACTAATCAATTAATAATTCAAGAATTAATTAAAAATGGAGTTAAAACTTCGGCTGATTTGGCTTTGGTCAAGAGAAAAATAGCAAAAAAATACAAAATTCCCTGTCCGGGCAATATCGCGCTATTAAAAGCTTATCATAAATTAATCAGAAATAAAAGAGGGAAATCTTTAAAAAAAATTGAAAACGGAGCGTTAGCGAAGTCCCGCACTCAGCTTGCTGTAGTGCGGGATTTACTTAAAACTCGACCAATCCGTTCCCTTTCTGGAATTGTTAATATTTCAGTTTTGACAAAACCCTATCCTTGCCCTGGAAAATGTCTTTATTGTCCAATTGAAAATGGCATTCCCAAAAGTTATGTCTCAGGCGAACCGGCGGTAGAAAGAGCAAAGAGATTGAAATTTAATCCTTATTTACAGGTTAAAAAAAGAATTGAGATGCTAGAGTCAGAAGGTCATCCCACAGATAAAATTGAATTGAGAATAGTTGGAGGGACTTGGAGCTACTATCCCAAAAAATATCAGACCTGGTTTATTACACGCTGCTTTGCAGCATGTAACGCGAAACGGACGCGAAAGAGGAACGCGAAACTGACGCGAAAAATTAAGTCTTTAAAAGAAAAACAACAATTAAATGAAGGGGCTAAGCATCGAATAGTTGGATTATCAGTTGAAACGAGGCCTGATTTTATTAACCCTTCAGAAATTAAAAGATTGAGGGAGTTAGGAGTGACCATGGTTGAACTTGGCGTTCAGTCAATTTATGACAATGTTTTAAAGCTAAATTTACGGGGCCACGGGATAAAAGAAACCATTTTAGCCACTAAACTTCTAAAAGATGCTGGCTTTAAGGTTTTATATCAAATGATGCCAAATTTGCCTGGTTCTGATTTTAAACGGGACGAAAAAATGTTTGAGGAATTATTTCAAAATCCTGACTTTCAGCCAGATTTTTTGAAAATTTATCCCTGTGCCCTTTTGAAAGAAGCTCCTCTTTACAAGTGGTGGAAGGAAGGAAAATATAAACCTTATTCTGAAAAACAACTAATAAATCTTATCAAATCAATTAAAAAGAGAATTCCTTATTATGTTAGGATTCAAAGGATTACTCGGGATATTCCTTCTCAAAGAGTTGTCGAAGGAGGAGCAAAAATTTCTAATTTGCGCCAGATTCTTGCTAAAGAATCTAAAAATGAGGGTTGGAAATGTAAATGCATTAGATGTCGAGAGGTAAGAGAAAATTATGACCCTGAGGAGAAAATTTATCTTTTCCGCCAAGATTATGATGCCTCTGATGGCAGAGAAATATTTTTAAGTTATGAGAATAGAAAACGGGAGAAACTTTATAGTTTATTAAGACTCCGAGTTCCCCAACAGGACGAGAACATTTCTCGTCCTGTTTTTCCAGTGCTGAAGAATGCAGCCATAATTCGGGAAGTCCATACCTACGGAGAGTTAGTTCCAATTTCGGAAATAAAAATGGCTCCCCAGCATCGAGGCCTCGGCAAAAAATTAATTGAAGAAGCAGAAAAAATAGCCAAAAATGAATTCGGCTTAAGTAAAGTTGCGGTAATCGCTGGAGTTGGAACGCGGAGATATTTTAGGAAGCTTGGCTATAACCTAAGAGATACTTATATGGTAAAGGAAATTTAAATTTTCTTTCTTAATTTCCTAAAATCCCTTTCCAATATTTTTTTAATTTTTGGAAATCTCATTCCAGCTGCTGGATGATAAGTGGGGAAATAAAATTTGCCATCTTTTTTTAACCATTTGCCTCGAAAGGAGCTAAGCTCCTTTTGAGGAAAAAAAACTTTAAAAGCTACTTCGCCTAATAAAATAAATTTCTGAGGATTAATAATTTCAATCTGCTTTTTTAAATAAGGTAGACATGCCTCGATTTCTTTTTTAGTGGGTTTTCGATTCGGAGGCGGGGTGGGCAAACACTTGAGTGGGCTCGTTATGAAAATCTTTTTTCGGTCAATTCTTGCTATTTTTAGCAATTGATTTAAAAACTGGCCAGCTCTTCCTACAAAGGGAAGCCCTTGTAAGTCTTCCTCTCTTCCTGGAGCTAAGCCCACGAACATAATTTTAGCATTAATTGGCCCTTCTCCAGGGACAGCATTCTTTCTTGTCTTCCATAAAGGACATTTTTTACAATTTCTAATTTCCTGATTTAGTTTTTCAATTTTTCTTGATTTTACCACTTTTATTTGTTTTCTATTTTTTACGATCGTAAATTTTAGAGTTTAAATAATTCTGGTTATTAAAAAACCAATTATTGAAAATAAGGCAATTGGGGGTAGGGCAGGGATTGGTTGACGGATTTTTTGGCTAATGAAAAACCAAAAGCTAGCTAAAAGACCAATTAAAGCAAAAATGGCCACAATTATAGAATTTAAAATTCCAATTGGGATTAAAGATGCACACAATAATAAAGGAAAAACAATGTCTCCACCACCTAAAATTAGAAATCTTCCACCGGGTTTAATTTCTCCCAAACCTGCCTGAAATTCAGAAAGGCTGGGAGGAATAACTAGCGCCAGAATAGTTTTTTGTTCTATCATTTCTTTTGCCATTTTTATCATATGCTTGGTTTTATAAACGGCGATGTAATCATAAATTGAGAAAATTATTAAAAGAGCAGCCACCATCAGAGGTTGAAGAGCCAATCCTAAAGTGCTTCCTACGCCAGCCAGACCAAAAATCATTAAAACATCTTGATTTAGAATTAAAGGTTTTTTCCACCACCAGAAGATTAAAGAAGCAATAATGATTAAGGGGATTGGTTCTGGCAGCCAATTCTCAAGAAAAAGTAATCCACCGAGAGCCACAGCCAAAACAAAGATAATTTTAAATATTGTTCCCTTTTCTTTTCTAAATTTTAGAAAACGGATAATAAGAAAGATAAATAAGGTAGCTAAAAGAAAAGAGAGAATGAATCTCCAAAAAGAAATCTGAGGCAAAACAATTTTTTCAATTGCTAAAATTTGATTTATTCTAAAAGCAGCGGCAATCCCCAATCCCAAAGTCAGGGAAAACAAAAAAGCTTCCCAAAAGAAAACTGACCAAGGCTGAAAAAGGGCAGTTTTTTCTTCTATTTTTTCTTCTTGGATTTCCATCGAGTAACTTGTTGATATTTTTGATAACGAAAAACGCTTGGCGTTCGATAAGCGGTTTTCCCTTTTTTAGCTTGTTTAGAAGAGTAGCGTTTCATGTTACTTTATTTAACCTTCTCTGGGCTTCAATTTTTTCTCGATTAGAAATTTTGCTTTTTTGAATGCCTTTTTCTATTACCGTTAAAATAGTATCGTAAACCTCTCTGTCAATGGGCATCGGGACATGATCTTTTCCCCCTACGGTGAATGAATAACGAGCTGGGTCTTCGAAAGAAGGAGCGCTGCCGTAAACAATCTCAGCCACCAAACTTAAAGCTCTAATTGTCTTTGGACCAACTCCTTTTAATGATAGAAGCTTTTCAAAGTTTTCCGGATTTTCAGAATGAGCAAAAAATATAGTTTTTTCCAATCTTTTTAGGTCAAACTTTTCTTTTTCTACTGGATGATGATAAAATTCGACATCATTTAGTTCCATTTCAGTAAATCCTGGAAACCTTTTTTGTTTAATTAATAAGTCAGATTTTTCAGAAATCAATTTAATATCTTTCAAAAATGTCTTGGGTTTTTCTATCACTAACTCCAGGCTAATTTGTCGATTATTTTTACTCTCCCTGGCAACTAAATTTAAAGGTTTGAGTTTGACGTCGGCGACAACTGCTGAATGAGGTTCTTGAACGAAATCATGAACTTTTGTAGATAGCCAATGATAACGTCGAGCTTTTTGAATCTCTGGGCACATAGCTTGTTGAATTACAGCCCACCGCCCATTTTTTGTAAAAATAAAATTATGGTGGTAAAACTGAAAAGGAGTTTGAGGATTTTGGATTAGGGAACTATCAACCTTTGCTGCCATTTTCGAAGCGTAAATTAACTTAGGATAAAATTCGAAGTCATTTGAAATTCCATATCTCTCAATTTCTTCAGGAGTTTTCCTTGAAACTTTTTTTCCCCCACAAACAAAAATCCCTAACTCATTCTGAATATCAAAAATCCCACTCTTAATCGCTCCGAGGGTTATAGTAGTTGTCCCGCTGCTATTCCAGTCCATGCCAATTACAGCAGATAAACTTTGAAACCAAACGGGATCGCTAAGCCGTTTAAGCAATTCTTCACTCCCAAATTCTTCAACAATAGCAATTACAATTCCTCTTAAAAGCCTCTTCATCCTCTCAAATAGCCATTTTGGGCAATGGCCAACATCTAAAGGCAAGGTTGCAACACCAACTCTTGGCATATTATTAAATTCTACCCCATTAGATAAAATTTATCTAACGGGGCAAGTCAAAAAACTGGCTTTTCAGCCAGTGGGAAGTAAAAAAAATAATTTCAAAATTGTTAAATCGAGTAAATTTTGAGATTTTTAAATGGGTAATGTTTAAGATTCAAAGTGACTAAAGTTAAATTATACAAAAGACAGGTGGCGGCAATAATACTATCGGTCAATTTTACAGTGATACCTTTTTTCTTATATTCCCTGATAAGATTTCCAGTATAATTAGCGATTTCTTTTCCAATGGGATAAACTTCTAAAGAGTTTAAGAAATCAGTGGTAACTTTCTGCTCCTTTTTTCTTACACCCAATTGAACTTCTACAATAGAAATAGGAGAGCAGGCTAGAACTCCAGATTTTTGTAACTCCTCAAATAGTTCCACTATTTCTTTTCTTCCACGCAAAAACCAAATGATAATATCTGAATCAATTAGATATTTAACCATAAATCCTTTTTAACCTTTCTTTCCAAGATTCTCTTAACTTTCTTATATATCTATCAACATCTTTTTTGGTCCGAAACTCGGGATAATCTTTATCTTTCCAGCAACCAGCTGCCCTCTTCATAGCCCTGGCAAACTTTTCTCTGGCTAATTTCTCCTTGGTCGCTTCAACCACAAATTGGCTTCTCTTTCTTTTACCAAGAAGTTTATCAATCGTTTCCGAAAGTTCCCTGGGAAAAACTAAATAAGTTTTATTATTTTTTATTGTTCGCATATTTTTTTTAAAGTTAACTTTTTATGTTACTTTAAGATTAACAAATTAAAACCACTTGTCAAGTCTTCTACCAAAAAACTGGCTTTTTAGCCAGCTTTGATAATCAACTTTGGTGTTAATTATTAAAACTAAGAAAGAGTTGAATATGGTTAATTATCAATCTTATGATATAATAAAACTAAAATATGAGAATTGCTCAAGTGGCGCCATTATGGATTCCTGTTCCTCCTTATACTTATGGCGGGACGGAATTAGTTATCTCTTGGCTTTGTGATGAATTGGTCAGGA
>Ga0210051_1000521_pt1 | contig 36072 bp, 24 predicted proteins | sample CryGey092014_all_FD_185464 | JGI IMG/M metagenome (GOLD analysis project Ga0210051, IMG submission 185464) | Groundwater microbial communities from aquifer - Crystal Geyser CG23_combo_of_CG06-09_8/20/14_all (SPAdes) (version 2) | ecosystem: Environmental > Aquatic > Deep subsurface > Groundwater...
TTCCTGAAACTGGTAAGTCCTTTTCTTTCAAATAATTAAGAATTACATTAAAATCCCTTAGAATAGTCCCCGGACCTCTTTCCATAATAATAGTTTCTTTTAATATACGTTTATGCTCATAAGAAAATTCAGATTTTTTAAATGACAAGTTGACCATTCGATCCTCCACCTCCTCAAACCTCTGCTTAATGAATTCAGATTCCTAACTCCACTTTATCCCACGCCTCCAAGATTAAGCGCCGGTGCGGTATTCGCTGCACTGTTTTTTTCTTTCAGGACGCGGAAGGTTTCGCCAGGAAAATCATGGCCAACTTTTTTATGGATGCCACCCTATTGTTTGTTTTTAATACTTCCAAGCACGCTCTGCACGAACGTCCCCATGGTTCCGCCGCATCATTTATTTTTTGCACAAATTTGATCCCCTTTCCCCCTCACTCTAATTTTTTCTAACGACTTATCTGCAAGTTCATCAGGCGGGTACTGTGACAACTAAACTTGTTGAATGTTGAGACCTGACCCCGATGCCCCTTTGATTCTCTAATTCATCCCTAAAGCCTTCACGGCGGCGATTAGCGGGTCGCCATAAAAGATTGGATCGACACGTTCTACTATGTCTGCGGAAACATCTAAGAAATGACGTTTATTTTCAATTGGAATGAGAGACCGGCGAGCTCCATTATCCATGCCCACTTGCAATGGCTCAGATAAGGAACGGACAGCCTTAATATTGCCTTGAATGCTCATATCGCCTAAGATTAAGAGGGCTGGTTGCCCTGAGTGCTTTTTCAAAGCTGAGTAAATGGCTACCACCACCGCAACACCCGCCTCACAAGAGACTTTATTGCTCAAAAGATCCACAGCCTCAACATGGAAGTCAGTGGTGACAAAGGTTTGGGCAATCCCCATATCCACCTTCCGGGCCTGGATATAAGCAAAGGCTCTTTGGATGGATTCCTTCATCGGAGTATCAACTCCACCGGTAATCTTTAACTTTCCTGTGCCAGGAGAGCATCCCACCTCTAATCGATACAAGCCAACCTTACCTTGATCATCAACCGAGGCCGTATAAACAGACCCTGGAGCAAGAGGATCAGATGACATCAAATCCCGCCCACCTTCTTCGGGAACTCCCACATATCGTTCATCCCGAGTTTCATTGTCTATATAAGAAAACGATGTTCGGTGATATTCAAAAGGCCCCATCTTTTTCAATTGTTCCTTAACTCTTCGACGTCCTTCTAAAGCTATCTCCAAGATTTCAGCAAGTTCTTCTCTTGTAAATTCTCCATGAGGATAGACCAATTTGATGAGTCCTGATACCGTTTTCCGAATAGCCTTCACATCACGTGCATTGAGATGGGAACCAAGAGAAAAATATCGGTCAAGCATTTCCGTAAAATTATGCTTACGAAGTTCACGCAAAGCTTCTGCCAGATAATCCACCACAAACCCATAATGGTTGGTGAAAAAAACTATCTCCATTTTGGGGACTTCCCATCCTGGAAGGTAAAAATGAATCCGGTCTAAGAAGGCCATATCTTCCCTGATCACTTCGGGCATCGGCACAAAAAGATGGGAGGAGCGAACCATAACCTCAACGGGTTGGTTGGTATTGCCAAAGAAAGCAATGGCTGCATGGCCCGATAGGGCTTCCTTGCCTCTGGCAAACGCGCCCGATTCACAGTAAGTTTTGAGAGTCGTTACTACTTCTTTCGGCATCTTCTGGAGGTCAGCTACCTCATCGAACGCCACTGCATCCCAAAGTCCCACAAGACCCATTTTGTTCGTGGCTATGTTATAAAAAAGGTTAGGTACAGTAGTGGGTCCGGTCAGAAGGATCGCATATGGCGATAGTTCCTGATATGCATAGGATTTACCTGTGCCCCTTGGGCCTAGCTCCACCAGAGTGTAGTTCGGTTCGCATAGTGGAATCAACCTAGTCAAAAAGAGCAGCTTCAGTCTTTTTTCAAAATGGGAGGGCTCTAAGCCCATACTTCGAATCAGTAAATCGATCCACTCATCGGATGTAAACGATCTCCGACACTGTCGGTAATCTTCAAGGTCAAATGTGGCCACCTGAATCGGCTGCAACTTATCTATCCAGAATGGACTGCGCTTTCCCTTGCTTTCCTCGTCAAATTCGTGTCTTATATCGACCTGTGCCCAGATTCCTCCAACAAGGAGCCGATCATATTGTCGAATGTAGTTCTCCGGGACATGAACGAACCTGTGGCCAAAATTGACGAATTCGGCCCAGTACTTATCCTGCTCAGAAAGATATCGGACCTTCACCTTATCTATCAGTGTATGCTTGCCCTTTTCTCGGACGAAAGACTGGGATTTATTTGCCTCATCTGGGCGCGCAAAGTTTTCAGCCAGAGTAGTATTAACCACGTTTAACCCGGCTTCAATGGCAAGTGGATCATCGGTAGCACAATATTTTCCTAAAAGATACTCCAGAACAAAAACAGGAACATTGGCTCCGACCTTAATCTTTCTAACCAGATCTTTACGAACCACCTTCCCTGCAAATACAGATGTGACTTTTTGATCAAGTTGCGGCATTATCCTTCTCCAAATTAAAATGTAATGTCTACTGTAATATGTTCCATCCTTGCCAACTCGATCTGGGAGATGGCCTCATAGACGTGGATTGTGACACTCCTAATTTCTTCAACATCTTTCAGCATAAAGGTAATAGGGTTCGGTTTATCTTTTCTTAGCACAATCTCTTTTGTTCCCTCTTCAAAGCCATAAGCAGCCATTGCTGCGAACCCAACATCCTGGCGATTAGCCCGAGCTACCCCACTCACCCTTATTTCTTCAGGACCAAAGAGCCCTTCGATCTTGTACGTAGCAGTAATAGAAAAGAAGCGTGTTGTGATCTTAGGCTTTTCCATGGCCAAGGTGACCAATGTTGTCTCTGGTGAAATAGGTTTTGTTTCTTTCGATTTCAGAGTAATTATCGGGATTACCATTTCTTGGAGGGAGATACCCCCATGCAGGTATCCCGTTGACCCACCCTTTACTTTGAAACAAGCCAAACTCCGAGGGAAGGCCAATTCCAGATCGCCCATCAGTCCGATTTGGCTGGCAGAGATCCTGAGGAACCCCTCTGCAGCTTTTCCACCTTTGCCGACCCAGAGACGGCGATGTAGTTCTACGGTCTTGCCTCCCGGTGGATCCATCTTCATTCCACCTTCAATCGTCTCCCCGAATAGATGTCCGTGATCCGCTGTCACGACAAATTGCCTCACGCCCAAAGAAGCGAGCCGATGAATGGCTTTGCGGAGTTTGTCCAAAACCTCTTGCATGAAGACCCGAGCCTCTTGCTCATCTTCTGCTTCCTCTGCCCACCGGTCAATCTCCTGCGAGGTAACCAGGATTACATCAGCCTCCTGAATCTTAGCCAGCATTTTCTTAGAAGGTTTAATAAGTTCGTTGAGCTTAAAGGAGGCGACGTTTTTACCCACCGATTCTTCAAAGTACTTCACTCGACTCGTACGGTCCTTAAGCGTTGCCGAACCCAGATTGATGGCCGTTTTTCCACCTGCCGACTCGACCAACTCCATCCCCTTTTCCGCATTGGGCATGAGAGCAGCCATCCCTATGGCGGTAATGGTTGGCAGTTGAGCAACACACGGCAGCAGTTCGACGTCGAATCCATCGGTCAAACCCTCTACCAACTCTTTTCCCATCTCATAACGAAGAGCGTCGACCAGGAAATAGGCGAGCTTTGAACCTTCTGAAAGATAAGGAGCAACATAACGGGAATAAATATTTTCCTGTGGAAGAAAATCTTTCACTTGAAAATCTGCACTTTCTAAGGCATTTGTAAATGTTTCAATGCACTCCTGTACCGTAGTCGTGTAGCTCTGGCGAACCCGGGTGATCATTTCTTCCAACCTATCGTATTCACGCCCTAATTCCAGGTCGTAGCTCGAATATTGCATTTCAAGGTGTCTGTAATACCTGTCCAAGAAACACCATGGTTCACCTATTTCGGCATAGAAACTCACCATGGACTCTGGTTTCTTTGGGACGGTCTTGATAGATTTCTTGACGGCTTCTCCGACCAACAGAATCCGGATGCTGTTCTCGATAAGAGCCCACCGGAGCTGGAAAGCCGGCTCCTGTAATGACCAGAAAGATTGTTTCCTTTTTTCGGCCAGAGACAAAGCCTCAGTTGGTTTTCCATCTAAAATAAACTGTTCGGCTAATAATAGAAGTTTTTTCTCCAAAACGGGGAATGTATCCGAGGAGTTTATAATTTCAGTCGGCAGATCCAGTTTTGCAAGTCCAAGCTCTCGTTCCACTGCTTGCGATGCTTGGACATAAGTCGCCCGCAAATCCACTCGATTACGCCAATTGCTGCAAATAGCTTTCACCCTTTCTATTTTTTCCGGTTCTTCAGGAATGGATATAGATGAGAATGCATCCGGTCTTTTCTCTTTAGGGAAACTAGAGAGGAACTCTGCAGCTAATAAAATCCGCCAGAGCTTTTTTCGTGCAGCTGCAGGTTTTGAACCTGAAGCAAGGTCTATTCCAAGCTGTGTCCGAAATAACCCAGTCAACTCTGTCATCGCATGTTTCGTTTGAATATCTGAATCATGCTCCTCGGAGGCTGCAAAGGCCAGGGTCACTTCAACGGCCGAGGCAGTGCCAAAAATGAGCTTAACCGTCCCTGTTTTCAATCCTTCTACATTTTTAGAAAGCTTGTCGAGATCCTCAAGGCTCAAGAGGCCCTTATCGACTTCACGAGCAACATCATCTGCACTCTCCGGTGCAATCTTTTTGAAAACCTGCTCCGCAATGACTCGAAGACGGGTATTCAATTCCAGAGGCTTTGCACCCGGCTCCATCACTACACCGGCAGCCTCTGCTTCCACAAGTGCATAATGAGTCTTGCTTCGTTCTGTTGGGACGTAGACTATTAACCTTGGCGGTATCCCACAATCGTGCCGGGGTTGTCCCTGCTCATCAAGAAACTCCAGGGATGATTCAATCTGCTCTCGAAGGCGGAAAAAGCTATCTTCAAAGCGCAGAACTGTAGTTTGGGGGATATTCAACCTATCGATAAGGGTCTTGTATGCTTCATCTGGGTCATACCAAACAACAATCCCGTTGGCCTCGACTTGTTTGCTGATCAAGTTCAAAATATATTCCGAAATCTTTCCCATGGGTAGCCTTTTTAGGTCTTGCGAGAATTGAAGAAATAGGTTTTTTGCGTGATTAAACACGTGAGCGTGTTTATAAAATGCGCGAGCGTGTTTTCGCACGATTAAGGAACTCGATAATGTGCTCCTCTTCCCTTTCCTATCAATTTCAATTTCCCTTTGCCGTCCAGTTTACGAAGAATCCGACTGGCCTGGTCCTCGCTAACCCGGCAAAGCTCCACTGTTTCTTTTCGGGTGATTCTGCCGTGTTTTTGAGCATATTGAAGAACCATCTGTTCCTGTTGTATCAGATTAAACCCTGCTTGTCGTATATAATCGAAACTTTGGCCAAGTTCCCGGTAAACCCTTGCGCTTAAGGTATAGGTCCGTCCTTTCTTAATGCCATATGCTTCAACCAACCCGGCTTCAACAAGACGTTCCAATAAAGCCCTTGCGCTGGATTCTTCTCTTTGCAAAGCATTGGCAAGGGTCGGCAAGTCAAGACGTCTTTCTTTTCTAAGACGTGCAAGAACAATCAACGACTCAATCTGAATTGGAATCCCTGCTCTTTTTTCTTCCTCGAGTATCAACCGCAAGAATGGAATATCGGCTTCTGCGGTGGCTAAGCGGACAATCACAGTAGTACTATCGCTTCGTGAATAATCCGGCTCAGGGCGACCGTAACGGAGCAATCCTTGATAAATTAAGTCCACGCCTCTTCCTGTTCGCTCAGCAAGGCCGATTCTTTTAATTGCATCCGCCAGCAACGGATTTCGAGGCTTAGGCTCCACTACCAGAAGGTTGCTGATGCTTACCCCTTCCACGAAGCCGCCTGGGTTGCTGATGCTGAGTCCTTCACTGTCCATTCGGACATAAACTGACCCAAGTTGTGTATAATCCCGGTGAGTCAGGGCATTGACAAACGCCTCACGGAAAGAACGTTTATCGAGGGTTGGAATGGGCACTCGGAAAAGACCAACCTGGATTTCGTCTTCTTCAACTCTTGCTTCGAACTGATCCATGATTCGTCCAAAAGTCCGGAGAAGAGGGGTTCGATAAAAGTCATTCACTTTGACTTGCGTTCCTTCCAGCACTTGAAATGCCACTTCGTGGGTTGGCAGACGTTCTCGAATGGGGGACTCACGCCCCAGCATCAATAGACCGGCGACTGACACAATCTGGCTACCTGCTTCTTTGCGAATAAAACCAAGGGCTCCATCCAACTCTTCGTCATTCAATGCAAGAAGAGTTCTATCTCCTCCATATCTTTCGATCATCTGGCGTAACCGCTGGCGCTCAAGAGGGTCCAAATCTTTTGGTGTTGACTCAGCCACTGGCAAGGCAGAATAGTCGAGTAGACCCAGATCTGATTCCCTTTGAATAAATTCATGGGGATAAAAGGGGACACACTGGGGAGTCCCATCTGCCATAAGACGTCGGCGTTGAAGTACTCCATCAGAGGTCGATACAATTCTCTTTGATTTGGGAACGATGATTTTTGCAACTCGCTTACCAAGCATTTCAAGTATTTCAACTCTGACGCTTAGAGGAGGATTCGTACGATTGCCAATAAGTGCAGTTAAACCTGTAGGATTCTGATGCTCATGATGGAGACCAGTCACAACCGCATCTTTTTCAACGCCGAGGTAGATTTCTCCTCCATCAGTATTAGCAAGACACACCACTGTAGCAACCAAATCCCTGTCGGAGAGCCGTTTCTGGTCACTTTTAAACTCAACGGTCAATGATTCTTTCTCAAGAATCGCAGTTTCCATATAAACCTATTGATGACACTTTAACTTTTTCGTCTCCTCCCTTTGGAAAAGGGAGGTTGGGAGGGATTTTGATAGTCAGAAACTTCTTTCACTATTCTAACCCATGAGCTATGGCATAAGATTTATTTGTCTTGCACTTTTCTTTTACCCGATCAGGCCAGTGATCCATAGCCTGTTGTGCCCAATCATAATCCCCTCGTTCCAACGCCTCCCATACCTTTTTAGGCTCAGCTTGCCAGGAAGGGATGAGTTCCCAGAGGGGTGCCATATTCATAATTACACCATCATCGATATGGGGCATATACTTTCGCTCTTCGATAATAAAATTCAGCCGTTTTAAAAACTCTCTCACATCATCAAGTATTTCAGTCAGTTCAGCGATCTCTTTTTCCATCTTACGTTTCTCACGACCTGCTAACCCGTCCCTCTTTTTCCGCAACTCGGCTAATTGACTCTCAAGCAAATTTATCTTCGGCACAACATATTCGGTCTTTATCCGAAAGAGGGTATCGCTTGTCATTTTTTCATGAAAGATCCAAATACCGTATGTTTTCTTAGGCGACTGGAGAAGCCAATAAACAGGGCGTTTTTTATATAAAGGAATATGCCACTTTGTGGAAAACTCCTTCTCCAGGAAGCGGCGAAGGTCTCCGCCGAGAGTTTGTATCAGCCTTTTGTATTCAGACTCATCTAAAAGTAGGAGCAAAGCTTCCTCCACACGCGTAGGTAGATCATCAGAATGTCCGGGGTCCATTACCATGGTACCGTCATTAACCGAAAGTTTCCTCAGCTTCTCAAACTTTTCAGGATACAGAAGACTCCCATCATTATCAATTCCAAAACCTAATGCTCCCTTTATTCCAGGTTTGAAACGGCCCAAGAGGATACCAGTAGCATAGGAAACCCACGACACGGCAAGCTCGTAACGTTCCTCTGATCGCTCCAAGTTATTGGCCACGATGTAGTCATGAACGGTTTCTGGATGAAAACCAGAAGCTAAACATAGCTCCTCGAAGGTCAAGAAGCGCTTCTGTCGCCCTTGTTTTGTTGAAGACTCTTCAACCTCATCGGTTTCATCCGCCTCTTCAGTTTCCAAGCTCACATCCGCCTTCACGATCACTTCATCGGGAACGTGCTTTTCGAGGTATAACCTATCGATGATCTTTAACCGTTTATCACCGAGATCATCTATCTTAGACAGTTTGCCGGGAAGTGGCCCGTATTCTAATTCGATCTGGTTAATATCTGTCGGGTCAATATTATAGAGTTGATAAAGGGCTTGGGAAATGTCCGTCTCTATGATGGCCAATTTTTTTTCAAGAGTCAGACCATTATAAGGGCCGGATTGCCAGGAAGGGGGACAAGTGAATTCCCAACTCGTTCCTTCATGTTTGACTTCCTGCCTTTTCAGCTGAACGCACTCCTTTACCTTTTGTTCTATGACTTGTGCTAATTCAGGCTTTTGGGAGGCCTCCGGGACGGGGATGCGGGCCAAATCTCCAACCTGATAATTTACAGTGGGATTTATAAGTTTGATAAGAAAGGTCGACAATTTTGAATTTAGAATACCTAGTATCAGAAAAACATTGTCACTCTTTGGGAAAATTGATGACCCAGCAACATCAAAAATGAACCCTTTAGGAAGGTAACGGACGCTGAGGTTGCTGACGGTGAGAAAGGAATAAGTTGCCCCTTCTCTGAAACAATACTCCAAATTCTGTGGACGTGATGCTAAACGACCATCTTTAAAGAAGTTCTTAATTTCGGAACCAGATTTCCTCCAATTAACCGTATATTCCTGATTGCCATACCATCTTTTTACTTCTCCGCCCTTCATGTAAGGGAACCATATGTACCCAGAATTTTCAGCTTCATCATGGGAGGCAGTCCCAATTTTGACTTTAGTATTTCCTACTTCCCACCATAATCGTAGGAAACGGAAATTGTCTCCTGTTTGTAATCCAACACATGGATATCCAATTTTTTCTAAAAGTCTTTGAGCAAATAAGTTCCTTATCCCTTCACTAACCCAGTAGACAAACGGCCACCCCGGGATGACCTTCAATCTTTCCTGTTGCAAGACGGAGACATGATGGTCAGAAAAGGAATCTTTGTTATTGAGATAGTCACGAAGAGCGGAACAAAAAGCGGTATGTTTTTCTTCCTCATTTTCCTTGACTAACCTAAAATACACACCTGCGGCTTGGATTTGCGGCACTTTTGGAATCTTACCTAGAGCATACATGGAAAAACCTTGAGCCGTCTTATTGGCCACATCAAACTCCGTTTTCGTTCCCAAATGCGCCATCGTTTCTATCTCTGTGTTATTGATGATTTCTTTTCTTATTTCCTCATGGGACGAGGTGAACATGAAGGAGTGAACAGTGACCATGCCACAGAAGCTATTACGTTCTGACGTTAAATCAAGGCAACGGTCTATGAATACTGTATATAAGTCGCCATCTTTTTTCGGATATAGTGTCTTTAAATCCTTTCTGAGAACTTCATTCATGTTTCTTCGTCCAGAATATGGGGGGTTACAGACCACCACATCGTGCTTTCGGATTAAAGCATCGATTAGCCCCAGTCCCTTCATGGATTCGTTGGCCACAAACGCGCCTTCAGCTTCTTTGTGTGTTTGAGCAAACAGACGAAATGCCTGTACAATCTCTTTTTCCACTTGCTCCCAGATGATCCGTTTCTGTATGGTCAGGGCCAATTCAGTCTGTTTTTTCTGATCCATTCCGGGGAATAATTGGAGCTGGAATTGCTGCCGAAGTGCTACTTTTTCCTGTTCTACGAAATCCTCAATTACATTTTCTATTTTAAGCAGTGAACCCAAGTAGTAAGCCTTGTTCAAAATAGGTAAAATTTTCCGGAGAATTTTCTTGGTAACTTCATGTGAAGTTTGGAGTTTGTCAATAAAGTGGTTGATTGTGGCCTCCGAAAACTCTGGAATGTCGGTATAGGTAAGGTTAATCCGAGACCAGGATGCTTCATTATATTTAGACTTTGCCTTAATAAGCAAAGTCAAGGCTGAAAGCTGAATTGACCTAAGATCAAGATCAATACCATAAAGATTGTTCTCTATGATGCTACCCGATATTTGCGATTTATCGCTTAAAGAGGCCTTTCCCGGCCAGCCCGGTTTGCCGGCTTTTTCAATCTCTTCAAGATACATTTCATAAAAGAGATCAAAACCTACTAGCCCGAAATGCATGGTCCCGCAAGCAGGATCAAGGAAGGTGATGTCCTTGACCTGCTTCATCGGTATCTGTTGCTTGTCGTTATCCTTTGGGACGTAATATTGCATGGTCTTCTTGAGGTCTGAATTAGGGTGCATTCTGAGCCAAAGGCGGCCCAGGGTGTTTTCCACGAGGTAGCGGACAATCCATTTGGGAGTAAAGAGCTGGGTTGCTGCTGGGATATCGCGGAGATCCATCTTCTTTTTCTGGGTATAGATTTTGTCAAAAACCTTCTCCTTATCTTTCTCATTGAAATATTGATACACCCAACCAATAGTCTCTTCGTTGCCTGGAGCCCAGGCCTCTTCCAGCTCTGAAGCACTCATTAGCTCGATAATCTGACCCAGGACTCCGGGACGGGGAAAAAGACGGCTAACAAGAATTTCGGGGTCAAATAGGACCTTGATCTCCCGGGTTAATTGGGTACACTGCCAGAGAAGAAAATGTCGGTAGGCTTCCTGCCGAGGACCTTCGCCAAGGGGATTCTGAGGTAGATCCCCTTGCTCGTATTTCTCGTAGTCCTTCTCGTTTCCAGGTTCTGTAAGCCACCGCAAAAAGCCATTAGATTGGGTACCCTTCGATACAGCCTGGCGGATTAGGCCGCGGGCTTCCATCATGTTGAAAGCGACAAGACGGTTGAGCCAGGTGAAAGCTGCCTCTTTAACGAGCCTGTCCCTTGCCTCGCTGGGGCTTATGCCTACGGCTTTCTCATCACCCAGAAACTGCTCGATTCGCTTCCTTGTCTCCTGAGCCTCCGAAAGTTCCTTGAGTGCTCGATATTTTTGGGGTGGCCCTAACTTCCCATCGGGGGGGAAGCCATAGATCCCTTCCAGTTGCTCATTTACTTCCCTTTCGAGGAGTTCCCGGGCCTTCAGTGCAAAATCATGAAGTGCTGATATAGTTTCGGGTTTCATATTCCCCCTCACCTTCATCCTCTCCCACCGAGGGGAGAGGAGATTCTTGCGGAGGGTCCCCTTTGTTAAAGGGAGGGGACTATTCCAATATTACTTTTGCGCCAGTTCCAATCAGTTTGAGCAAATAATCTCGAAGTTGGTTAATCGCTTCTTCTACATCTTCAGGTGTTTCCATTTTTCCCATAAATAGGGAAGATACCTTTACTCTCTCTATCTTTTCTCCCGGAGCAGCAATTTCCTGAAGCCGCTTAACCACTTGGACCTTGATGGCGTCCACTGCCGATACATCTGTCTCGATTTGGGCTACTGTTGCCTTGCAAAACTGACAAACAGTCGCTCCATCTTGAAGGTTCAGGTCGTGAGCACTTCGCTTTGTTAAGGGAGCAAGGATGGAATCCCGATCTTCTGTAGGTATTGATTGATCTTGGGTAACGGCTACCCATTCTGGCATCCCCTTGACTTTTTCCACCGCTTCATTATAGATTTCAGTCCTCTTTGAGTGTTTATCCCGGTAGAGCCCGTAATAAAATGTCGTGAGGAGCGACACAGCCTGTCTCATGGCTTCGAAAGATTCAAAAAAGGCTTCAGATTTAAGAAGCGAGTCGAGTTCCTCTGCTTTTTGCCGGGTCTTTTCATCAGTTTCGTGTTCACTTAGAACAGGCCACATAACATTTAAGACAGTCTTAGCCCTTTCGAAAAGCTGCATGTTTTCTTCAGTGGTGGTCTCAACAAGCTTGGTGGCACGCTTCCTTGCTTCCTTGTAACTGCGACCTTCACCCGCAAGCGTCCTTACACAATCATCCGGGGGCATCTCAAGGATGCCTTCTATGTTCTCAAGATGTTGCTGAATGGAGGTGACCCCAGGGAGCTTGAGAGCATTCATTTTTGCAACAAGAGGTAACAACAGATCGCGATCCCCAGCAGCCAGCTTCTTAAAGGCCTCGGATATGGCTCCTTCCTCAATGTCAACTTCCTTGCCAGTAATTTCTTCGTAATGGCGTGCTGCGTCGGCGAGAGTCCTCAAATCTATGGGCTCTCTTGGGGCAAATGATGCTGCACGAAAGGCAGGAAAGCTCGCAAAGGGGGCACGACATGCAGGATCATTATAGTTTCGGTATTTTCGGCCCTGGTGAGTCACTTCGACAGCTCCGCCACGCAAGAGAACAGCTAATACCAATTGAATCACCTCCCGATCCCACCCATAGCCTGGTTCCTCGAAATGATTCTCAAGCATCTTACCCGTAACCTTGCTCCCATACTTATGTTCACGAACCAAATAGCCAAGCACCTCTTTGCAGATCTCAGCGGAGAGGTTAGGGACATATTTGCCACCTTGGTTGGCTACCAGAAAAAGTCCATTTTCCCCCTCATAGAAAACGGGGGGCAATGCATTAAGGCCAGTAGCAGTGAGAAATTTCTCAGCCTCGTCACCTTTCAGGGGCCTGATACCCATTTCGAGTTTGGGGTAAAGCTGAGGAATAACTTGATCCAAGAGCCGGTGGAACACCTCTTGCAAGGTTTTACCAAGAGACGAGGCATCTCGTTGGACCCCTCGAAAATACCCAGTGCCAGCCTGAATGGCTTCCATTAACTTGGTGCGCAGTTGCCGTTGATAACGGTCACGCCGAACCTTTTCTTCTGCAAGGCAGGAAGCTTCCTCTGGAGTTAACTTCCCCTGAGCGGCGAGGCGCTCATATATGGAGACCATCTCTCTTGAACGGAAAAGTTCCAAGTATAATTGATGGATCTCTTCACTAAAACCGACTGCCCAAAAACCCTCCTCTGTCTTAGCACTGCTGTTTTCCCGGGCCTCCTGACAAAGATTTTTAAAATCATCCGCTTCCTCTGCCACCATGATGTTAAGCAGCACTTGGCCCTCGGTATCAACACTTTCTCCTTGCACCGTGAGAGACATTTTAAATTGTCTCAGATTTTTGTAGCGGTAGTTCTTGACCTTTGGGTCAGAAAAAACTTCCTTGATAAGTTCTCTTGTGATGCGATTGCGGTCGGCCGGCTTCGGTTCAATTCCCCTCCTGGTTGTATCCCATGTCTTTTCTTGAACTGTCACGAGCTTATAGCCCTCATCTGAATCTCGTATTATCTGGGCCTGCTCTAAGGTTTTAATAGCCTCTTCAACCTCTTTCTTAATGGAGTTCGACTCAACAGAAGGATGAAGCACAACGGCGATATTATGGGCTGTTCGAGGAAGGTCTTTTACGGATTCGAGTAAGGCAATAGCCTTAGCCACCTTTAAGGCCATCCCGTTTCCAGGAAGGTGTTTGGGGATATCATCCACCTCTCGGGTCACCTCACTGGGGAGAAGGTTACCAAGATAGAGGAGTTCATAAACCTTGTCGAGGGTTACAAGAGTGCCTATTGATGCGTCCGCAAGCATCGTCCGCGGGTTAATCATCATCTCCTGAGCTTGTTTAATGATCGTTCGATTGCTTCCGCCAATGTGACGATGAGCGCCTCTTTTAAGGCGGAGGCCAGCCACGATATCGATGCAGAGTTCAATCTGATATGGCAGATATGGATAGAGGTTTATGAAATCAGTTTTGGAAATCGAAACATCCCTGCTTGTTCGGTCAAGGGCGCAGAATGTCTTCAGTCGGCCCTCATTGGCATTGTAAAGAGTTTCGAGTGCCTTTTTGCCGTCGCCATTCTTTTCGAGAACACGTTTTCCGGTAATTTCAGGAATATCAGACTGTTTCAGGTCGATGTTAATTCGGAAGCGGTCCTGAAGCCTGGCTAGCTCAATCTTTTTTGAATCAAGGGCGTCGACAACCTCATTCAATTTTTCCTGAGACGTGACGACGATCCAAAAAGGCGCAATAGCCTTTTTTTGCTTAACCCGGTTATTTCCCACCACTCCAAAAGCCTGAACTAACCCCATAAGGTCTAGCATCTTATCGATGCTTCGAGATACGTATTGGCCTACCTCATCTATGACGAAAATGAGGGCCTTTCCAGGAACTCTCCTTGCTGCTAACTCAAAGGCCTTCTCGGCAAGCATATTCGGTGAAATATCAGCACGGCCTGATCCTACGGATTTTGCATATGAGTCTGCCTGTGGGTAGGTTTTGGGATCAAGTTCATGGAGGACTGAGCTTGCCTCGTTGATTCCAAGGCCTACTTTTCTGCGAGTCTTCCAGAGTTTCCCGTGCATCTTTTCAAAAAGGTTCTTGAACTTATCAAGACGTCCGTCACCCTCAAGAGTGATTTCCAAATCGGCAAGATCGAAGTCTTCAGCATAGTCCAGCTCTCGCAGAAGGGCCTTATACAAAATTTCAGTGATTCGTTCATTTGCTGTACGGACACCACGATCCATGGACACATCAAATATTACCGCATGGGTCGGAAGAGTTCTATTGATAACACCAATAAGACCGGAGACCTTAGTATCTTTAACATTCTCTTTGAAGATGTCGCTTGCTGATTTTCCACAAACAGGTTTTTCGGCCACGGTGTAACCCAGAATTTTTGCAAAAGAGGATTTCCCTGAACCAAAGAAACCTGAGACCCATACCCCGATCCCTTCTCGGGGGTTCTTAGATACCTGTATGATCTCATCATAGACAAGGCTGAAGTGCTCTTTGATTGAGTCAGTTACAATGTATTCCTCAAGTTCGCTTAAGACCGTTTGCTCGTCTGCCTGGTCAACCTTGATCACCTCTTCAATTTTTCGCTCGATGGGTTTGGCAAAAAGGCTTCTAATGGATTTCATCAGTTTCCTCCATAAATCTTTACCCGATAGTTGTATATTCCAAGATTTGCCCTATCTTGCATGTTCATAAACCGTAAATCTGTTTTTCCTTCTGCAGTCCCGGGATAAAACAGAATAATCGGAACCATCGTTCTTCTGTGCATGCTATCTAACAACACTGAGCATCTGTATATGTTGGGTGCCAAGGCACCAGCCCGGACAAGAAACACTATATCTTTTTCCGGGTTTAGGTTCTTCATCTGATTTTGTAATTGATCGGGAAAGGGCATGAAGTCAGCGTCCGATAATAATTTGAAAACGGTTTGCTGTGTGCGCTCAAACCCAAACTGACGCTCCTCAGAAATGATAGCTTCAAGCCCCTCTGTTTCTCGAATGACCTTCCAAAGAATTTTGGCAAGGGAAACGAAGATGACCTTTTTCGAATGGTTCTGCTCAAGCGATATAGCTAATAGACGGACATGTCTTCGGCAAAGGTACTCATCCCAAGGATCGTAGTGGAAAATGGCAAAGGGAAGATCGTGATATGCACTTATCCTTAAAGGACTACTTGTGAGATCCTCCTCAAGGGTTTTTAACTGTTCTTCCAGAGATAACATTGGCCATTTCCTCCAAATTATTTGCATAAAACTCTATCCGATGGATTTTACCTGCTGCCTGGTAGGTAAGTAGCTTATTCTGGTGAGCGTCCAAGAATAATCTTTCAACCACCGGGGGTGACATTAAAAAGAGCCTCCAGTCAGGATGGACTATCAGACTTTCCCCAGAACTCCCCAAATCATATAAAAGGAAAGCGATATAAGAGAAGGCTTCGACCGGCAAATAGACTGGGGCAATTCGCTTTTTGGAACTTCCTTCCAGCAAACCAAAATCCCTTAAGGCTGCAAGAAGCCCTTGAGCCACCCGAAGGATAACCGCATCCGACCAGAACCGGCCTACTTCTGATAATTTCCTTCTTATCCATCCGATTGTTTCGTCCATCCTTACCGAAATGTCATGCCCTTTGCTTCGAGGCACGATTTCATCTAAAACAAAGTCATAAAGCAACGGCTCCGAACGCGCCGTTATCCAATAGTAAACAGGCCTGAGAATTTCTACAGGGAGATTTCGATCTTCTAAGAGCCGGACGATCTTCCATGCCGACTCGGGATTCCCCTTTAGAAACCTCGGTAGAAACAAGTCCTGGTAAACATCAAGGGCACGGGATCGAGTCTTTTTACCTAAGACATTTTCTAGAATCATGCGCTGACGCTGCTCGTCCCAGGGAGCCTCATCATTCCAGCTCCGAACTAGAAAGCGCATGTCATCAAGCACAGCCCCGCCTTTCTGCAAGCGAGAGGTATAGATCTTCCCATTATTTTTTGCATTTTCTTGCCTTGGAGACAGTGTCACAACGCTTTTATCCTCATCCTTTTAAATTAAACTCTTAATATCCTGCCACGCAGTTTGTTCAATTCCCTTGGAAACAGCGACCAACTTCTGATCTCTTAATAAATTATTCCAATGATTCGAAATTGCTCCCCTTGCTCCATTCTTAAGCCTGTTTGGATCAGGATGAATTACAATTATTCGCTTATCCGAAGATGAGTAAATCCATTCCTTTATCTGCATATTTATGCCTTTGTCTCGAAAACCATATCCACACACGATTAGCCGATCAGTTTGACACAATGAACGATAGAATTGATAAAAGAGGTCAGCATAGATACTGCTTGTGTACTGTAGCATCTTATTGAACGTACCCGCTAAGAACATGGGTCGCCCATCAACTGGTAGTTGCATTTCACCTGCTGGATTAGTTGTATGCCAAAAATCGTATTCTAATGGAATTCCAATTGATTCGTCAGACCAGCCACCCCCATGTGGTCTCAATCTAAACCAATTTATAGAACCGTGTAACTTGAAGAGCCGAACCTTGGGGGGTCCAGATTCAAATAAAGTCGGATCCCAGTAGCGGACGCCATTAACTGCCTTTCCAAAACCGTCAGATAATAGGATGCCATTTTTCGATAAATACCTTTCCAACACAGTGTCATGGTTGAGCGTAAATATATCGACGCCCGAAACTTGACCATCTGAACATATTTCTTTGAGGCTGTTTAGGTGATCAATCTTGGTTGGTTCCTTGTTGATTAAGTGCCATGTTATGTCCCGGATGTAATCTGTTGCCTCCCCTGCGATTTCATGAAGTTGCAATTTCTCTCTGATCTCGCCTTCCTTCCCTTCCAAAAGGGGTTGAATGGCAGGTAAAATCTTGTCTATAAATGGCTGGACTGCTGGATTATCATACTCTCCTACTTCGCTGTCATGAATTTGGCTTGCAACATAATATAGGTCCTCATAATTTGCAGTATGGAGGTCCTGATGTCTTTGATAATATAGATCAATCTCAGCTTTCAAAATGGACAGAAATTTCAGGACCCTTGAAACATATTCGTCCAGAGCCCATGAACTACTGTTTAAGGATTCGTCGAGATGGTAAGCCTCATCTGTTCCATGAGTTACACCAATTCCAGTCAGGATTTTCTCCGTTATTCTATCAACCGGTGGCATTCCTGCTGAAATTGAAATACCAGAACCAAATAGAAGGGCAAGTCTTATTAAGTTAGAAGTTCTCCCAAGTATCATAAGCGTTTGTTGGATTTGTCTTTCATATTTCCAATAAAGAGGACCACCCCTTTCTCATTCCCCCTCACCTTTCAATTGTTCCGGGGTACATTCCCTCAAGCCAACCTATCGCATAGAGCATAGCGTAAATACCCTACCGCGAAGCGTAAGTCGTAAGGCGTTAGGCGTAAGGTGTACAGAACCTCGCATAGCGAAGAGCGCATGGCGCATAAAGGACGAAATGAGGGACGTACGGACGAAATGAGGGACGTACGTGCAGAGCGTGCCTATCAGTTTTGATATTTTGATCTAAGCTCTTACATCATCTGCCGCTCGGCCACAATCCCCGTCACAAATGCAACAGATTGGGTGTCGAGTCTACACTACTCACTCCCCTCACCTTTCAATTGTTCTGGAGTGCGCTCCTCAAGCCACAGCTTGCAGACATCCTTCCATCCTATCCTGCGCCATCTTCATACAGCATAGAGCAGAGCGCATAGAGCATAGCGTAAATTTCTTATCGTAAGACGTGGGGCGCAAGTAGTGAGGCGTAAGGGGGAACCTAAGAAACATATTATGAATCCTCAAATCTGAATCCTTTCTCTTTCCTAACACCTAACTTTTCCTTTTCATCCTTAGAGTAGTCCCACGGAGTTTTTAAAAAAGATTTTCCTAATATTATTACCTCAATCCAGGTTTCAAAGCAACCCATCCCAACGCTTGTTCCCCAAACGTTATTTTCACAAGGAGCATTTTTGGGTGGAAAATCGTGTCTTGCAAATACCTGCCTTAATGCGCCAACGGTCTTACGGTAAGAACAAAAATCGCTAACATTATTTTGAAGACTGAAGAAAGCGCTTAATAGCATCTCCTTCAAGGTCTGATCTTCTTCCTCTCCAATAGCCTTGAGCAAAGTACTCAGGCAAAGCAACTGCCTGGGATTAAACATCTGATACCAGTACTTATAATTGTGTTTTATCATCTGGTTTGTATTGAATCCTTCTGGTATTTCACTCTTGGGGTATGGGAGACTCTCTTTCTCCTTTTCCCATCTCTTTTCAGCATCCTGATACCTCTTCAAGTCAGAGGGGGTGATCTTCTTGAAAAACTTCCCATTATTGTCCCGGATGTTGCACAGGTGAAAGACCTCTTTTTTCTGAATATGAGCGAATTTCCCCCTCCCTTTCACCCTGTTAGATAAGGTTGTCTATCCAGCCCTGTTATTCAAGAAATCCTCTATCTAACAGGGTGAATCCCCTCCCCCGCCTGCCAAAGAACCTGCCTGCCTGCACGTAGCGTTTCGGCGAAGTCAGGTTCGGCGGGCAGGCGCCAGGGGAGGTTGATGATGATACATTTCAGTTTGAGGATGATTAATTCTTGCTATTGGGCCCTACAATCTTGTCCAAATTATTACTACGCTTATTACCACGTTTAAGTCCCTTGTTATCACGTTTATTATCATGTTTATCAGTTATTATCACCTTTTAATAGGGTCATAATTCCATTTCGTGATCCTATTAATCGCCCCATGATCCTATTCGCTCCCATTTTAGTCCTCTTCACCCCCACCCTCGCCCTCCCCCATCAATGGGGAGGGGAAATATTGTTACGGGAAGACAAAAGGGAAAGCATAACATTAAATACCTAATTCACTACCTAATTCATTGGATATTACCTATTTCCATTTTGCCGTTTTCTCCCACTCAGCGCTCTGTCCCCTGCCGAGACATTTGACCTTCCCAGATGACCGTAGATTCTTCAACACTGAACGGATTAAGTCCAAACTTACACCCGGACATTCCTTCTGAATGTCGGAAATCCGAAAAGGACTAAGATGCCTCCGAATAACACTCAGTACAAGTTCGGTCTTAGCGCCTTTGGGAGAAGTAATCTGCCCAACCCTCTCTTCAAACTCTCGATAAGCAGTTTTGAGAGTATAAAGAACGTAGTTAATATAAGGCCAGGGGTTATGCTTGCCATCGTGCCAGCGGTCGGAACTCTGTTCCAATGTCTCATAATAGCGGTTTTTGTTCTGCTCGATTAGCCGTTCGAGACTTATGTAACGGCCAACTTCATATGCCAGGTGGTAGCATTGGAGTAAAAGCAATAGACGTGAAACTCGACCATTTCCATCCCTAAATGGATGGATGCAAAGAAAATCAAGGTTAAAGGCTGCCATAGCGATAAGAGGATGCACCCATCTTTCAAAAATACAATGGTCCCACATTTCGATCAAGTCATGCATAAAGGTTGGGGTTTTGGTTGCCTCAACAGGCTTGAACCTTATCCGCTCCCGACCATTGGCATACCTTTCGATAATATCGCCATCTCTTTCTTTGTATTTCCCCGCATCCCATATATCACCACGACACAACCGATGGAAATTCAAAATAGTTTCCTCTGACACAGGTAGACTCTTACCTTGTTCGTGAATAAGTTTGAGCGCGTCACGGTAACCCCGCACTTCTTCTTCATCCCGGTCACGCAACACCGGTCTCCCGAAGACGAGTGTACGAATGCGGGCTTGATCAACAGTAACTCCTTCAATCCGATTTGAAGAGACCGCACTTTCAATCATTGCGTTCTCACGCAAGACTTTCAGTTTCTGAGGAGACTGTTTTGTGAAGAGATCCTGTTTGCCGCGGGCTTCACCTAAGTCAGCCAGATACCAAGAAGTTGATGATAGAATAGATTCTGGTTTAAGGGAAAACTGGCGAAGAGTCATCATTTCTCAATATCCCTCATTTCAATTGAAATTAGAGGCTCCCACCTACACTCTCCCCTGCTTAGGAGGAAGGAATACATTGGAAGATATACAGTATTAGATTGGTTCAATTTTGATCCAGGGAACCAGCATTTCCATTAAAGAAAGACCGCCATGTTTATAAAGCCTGGAGGCAGCATCTCCGGTTGATTTTGTCTTGATCCGGCCTTTAATCATGGGTCATGGTGTCAGGTCTTGAAATGTGAATTAGTATTCTAATCGCCCTCACCTTTCACATACCAACACAACGCATAGAGCATAGCGCAAAGCGCATAGCGTAAATTCTTTATCGTAAATCGTAAGGCGCCTGCCTCCGTCAAGGCTTCGAGCAGGCAGGCAAGGCGCATGGGGTGGAAGTAAAAAGCCCTTCACCTTTTAACAAGCCATTAAAGCCCGGTTAGTTCGGCTGAATCCGTATACGGAATAGTCGCTCCGTTAGGTTGTTTCTTCCAGATTTTTTCCTTATGGGCCGCATCATATACCATCCGTTCTTCCGGGAATTTTAAAGCAATCCGAGTAACAATCCTTTTCTCCTCCCGGTTAAGAGGCTCTGCCTTCGACTCATCAGCTTTCATGATGTCTTCGATCAAATCTTTATAGTTATTGAGCTGAGGCCCATAAGGGAGAGCAGCATAGGTAGACCCTGTCAAGCTTTCCCCCGTTTCCCTGTGCGCTACCATGTCCGCGTACCACAGGTATTTTGCGGCAAAAAGAAACTTATCATTCTTTTTGAGAAGACGTTTACCAAGAACAGACTCAAATTCTTTTAACACTAATTTTATCCTGGGAATTGAAAATGCCCGATTTCCGGTGCAGTTATCTCCCACGCTCTGGTCTCCAAGGGCAATTCGAAGGGCACGGTCCATGGATTTGCTCTGAATCGTGCCTCCTTCCCACCTCTTGATACTCGCAATTCCAACATTCATTCTCTTGGCGAGAGACTCCTGAGTCAAGTTTAACTTCTTCCTCTTCTCAACGATCTCCCTACCCGTTAACAGGTTGACTGCTTTGCGATAGGCTTCTGAAATCGCCATCTGAGTATCTGCCGCCTGGTCGACCGTCCCTGCCTCTTTACCGCAAACCCTGCACACATACTGGTTTGTCGGAACAGTCAAACGAATACCACGAAAAGTTATTCCCCTTCTTATTCGTTTCATCACCATTTTTCCATGCCCGCTCGGGCAATCCATCCTTACTTCTTTCATTCACCTTTGCCTGTTTTATCTTACGGCTGATTTCTTTATGGGAAGGTCGATTCATAAGTATTATGGTATCAATTGATACCTTTTGTCAATAAAAAAATTGAGCATACTAACCTGCTATAAAAACTGAATTAATTTGTCCACCCTACCCAAGTTGGCTTAAATATACCAAGAACAAAAAATTATGCAAGGATAAAGCATTTTTTATGAAAGGGCTGTTGGGTTTTATTTTCTGCAGAGTTTTCTGTAATTACATCTTGAGATGATGTGTTCATCTTCTATCTTACCGAATCCCTCTTCTTCCAATGGGATGTTATTCGAGACATCGGTGAGAAGGGAGTCAGCAATTCTCGGTGAGTTCACAAACTATTGAGATTCTTCGCTTCGCCCTGTACCATACTAGGTTCAGGGCTTCGCTCAGAATGACAACTGGGGACTTTCGTAATGTCATTCTGAAGGAGCCCTAGCGACTGAAGAATCTCGCTGTATTTTCACCGAGAATTGCTGGAAGGGAGTACGCTCTGTTTACAAAAGGGTGAAAACCATTGATAATGATTTTAGAAAACCTTTTGAAGGGGTTGTAAATGAAGTCAGAAGGAGAAACACAGTCACCGGAGACGATAGAGTCACCAGGAAAATACTTAAAAGCAAAGAGGGAATTCCAGGGGATTTCCTTGAGGCAAGTGGCTGATGCGACAAGGATAAGAGAAGCTGTTCTGAGGGCCATCGAGGAGGACCGATACGAGGACTTGCCCCATATCTATGTAAAAAGTTTTCAATAGCCCAAGGGCCTTGAAATGTGAATCATTGTTCTAGCCGCCCTCACCTTTTTTACCGTTAGGTGTAAGGCGTTAGGCGCAAGGTGAAACTCCCAAACATAAACCATAAAGCGCAACCCACCGTAAATCGTGAGGCGCCTGCCTACGCCAAGGCTTCGAGCAGTCAGGCAAGTCGTGAGGAGTAACTGAGAAAAACAATCGCCGACATACTCAAAACCCCTACGATGAAGAATCGCTACGCTCAAGGAGCACTGCCTACTACGCCAAGGCTTCGTAGTCTAAATCGCTCAAGGATCACTAGCGTTTGAGGAGCGCTTCCGCCTTCGCCAAACGCGCTTCGGCGGACAAGTCACTTGAGGTTGAAGCTTTTGCAATGCATTTCTTTAGACGGCCCATCCCTCCTGCCTGCCTACCGCAGGCGCTAAAACTACAAAGGGTAAATTACCAAAAGTACAACGAAAGATCAAATTTAGTCTTTCACTTGTTTTGAGATCTTATCTCCAGCCTTCTCCGCTCGGCTTCAACTTCTCGGGTCAGGATTTGGGGATCTGGCAAATGGAGTTTATAGCGTGAGGCGAAAATCTTGTTAGTCAGTTTCCCAAGAGCATAATGAGCTACTGCTTCATCTTTTTCAGAGCAGAGGATTAACCCGATCGGCGACTCCTCGCCTTCAAGCATTTCATTCTCCGTCAGGTAATTCAGATAAAGATTCATCTGACCGGCATCCGCATGGGTAAATTTCCCGACCTTTAGATCGATGACCACGAGGCAGCGAAGACCTCGATGGTAAAAGAGAAGATCGATGTAGTAAGATTCACTCCCTATCTGAAGCCTCTTTTGCCGGGCAACGAATGTGAAACCATAACCAAGTTCAAGAAGGAAGTCGGCCATGTGGCGGATAAGAGCGTTTTCAAGGTCGCGTTCCGAAATTGGTTCTGGGAGACCGAGAAATTCAAGAACATATGGGTCTTTGATTGCTTCTTCAGCACTAACCCGATCTCCAGCCTCCTCTGCTTTTTTAAGCAGTTCTCCTTTCTTTTTTGAAAGGGCAACCCGCTCATAGAGCATGGAGTTGATCTGGCGGTCAAGTTGCCGTACCGACCATCCAGCCCTTCGGGATTCTTCTTCATAGAAATCACGTTTCCTCTGTTCTTCGAGAGGCAGGAGCCGCACGTAATGTGTCCAGGATAACACGAACCCTTGATGTAGCGGACGATCCGCAGGGGTGTTCACTGGTATCAAAGATTCTCCAGTCACTGATTGGAGAATTGGATGACGGTCGCGATAAGTGAGGTAGACCTGCCGAAACAGGTTCAGATTTGAGTAGCCAAAACCTCGCCCAAATCGGGCCGACAGGTCCTTTGCCAATCGTTGAAGGAGGCTTACCCCATAGTCGGCACGCCTTGCACCTCGCTGTTCAAAATCGACGATTCGTCTTCCAATCTCCCAATAAGTTGCCGTCAGGATTTGGTTAACTGAACGGGCAGCAGCATGTCGGGCTTGTTCAAGAAGTTCACTTACCCCGGTTAAGAGTCCATCATAGCCCTTTTCATCTACTGACATAATCCTTGAATCTTTTGGAAGCTTTTTCATTCATCCCCCTCACTCAATCTGATAACTCCTTCAGGAGCAAAGGTATCAGGTCTTGAAATGTGAATTAGTATTCTAATCGCCCTCACCTTTTTTACCGTTAGGTGTAAAGCGTTAGGCGCAAGGTGAAACTCCCAAACATAAACCATAAAGCGCAACCCACCGTAAATCGTGAGGCGCCTGCCTACGCCAAGGCTTCGAGCAGGCAGGCAAGGTGTCAGGGGTAACTGCCAAAACCATAGATCGAACGCGTCTTTGAGCTGATTTTAAATCTTCAAGGGAGGCGATTGCAGGCATGTTCTCTTCCAAATTCTATCAACTTGGCCGGAAAATTAAACACCAATTCTTTTCGGAATAATGTCTTTGGGGTTCAACCTCCTTACAAGATTCATTTACATGCAGCGAGGATGGACTTAATCTATCAGAATTAAAAAAATAATTCCATTTTTTCCGATTCTTCTTAATGTTTCCAAGACTGAAAAGGGTAGGGGGTAAGTGAGAATGAAATTAATTGGTATCAGTGTGGGAAATTCTCCTTATGAAGTAGGGGTACTAAAGGAAGCCTACAATTTCTCTTTCCCTAACATGAGGGGTTGGAAATCATCTTCCATTTGATTAATCGGTCTGTATAAGATAAAATTTTAGAAAAAAAGGAGAATATTAGATGAAAAAAGAGACAGTCATCTTGATTGTTGTGATTGCATTTCTTGTTGGATTCATCAGCGGTGCAACGGTGGCCATCCTAAGAGGGACAAAAGGGGCAGAAAAGGTGGCCATGATCCAAAAACCCCAAATGGCTCCAGCAGGGGTTCCAACGCCGGCTCCTCCCGCTCGTGATTCGATTGAAGTTGCTTCTCAGATCCAAACTTTGAAGGAGATCATCAAGAAAGACCCCAAAAACCTCCCAGCCTGGGTGGAATTGGGAAACCTTTATTTCGATATGGACCAACCCAAAGAAGCCATTGAGGCCTACAGCCAATATCTTGCCGTCAAACCTGATAACCCGGATGTCAGGACAGATATGGGGATCATGTATAGAAAATTAGGGCAATTTGATAAAGCCCTCGAAGAGTTCGGAAAGGCAGCTCAAAGTGATCCCAAACATGTCAATAGTCGATATAATATCGGCCTTGTCCTCCTTCATGACAAACAGGATATTAAGGGCGCTATCAAGGCATGGGAAGAATATTTAAAAGTAGATCCTAATAGTGGAAAAGCCCGGCGAATAAGAGCCCAGATCGAGAAGATGAAAACGATGCCTGCACCCACTAAATAGTCACGGCATGGAGCATAGCGCATAGAGCATGGCGTAATGCTCTTTACGGCTTTCAACTTTTAGCTTTAATCTTTCAGCTCATGGAGTCCCTGAGTCGACGAATTGCCTAAGACATCATGAAAGAAAAAGAAGACGAACTTGAAGAGGCGAAGGATTTATTTAAGGAAGGTCTAAAAAAGATCTTTCAGGCTACTAAAAAGGTCTCTGAGAAGATTGTGGAAGGCTTTCGAGAAGGCTATGCCAAAGATGTCACCAAAAAAGAAAAATAGTTACAAGTTGCGAGTTAAAATACACAACCAGGAACTTGTTAGGCGGAACCTGCAACTTGAAACATGCAACTATATTAATTTCATCACTCCCACTTGAACATTTCTGAACCTGGCTGGCGCAGCGCCATGCCCCACATGAGCCACTTGCCCAGGCTCTCCCTTTCCACAATTTGGCGTTCCCCACATCTGCCAGTGATCTCTATTCGCAATGGCATCACAAGAACTCCAAAAGGTTGGAGTAATCCCGGTATAGGTAGGATTCTTGACCATCTCGCCAAGTTTGCCACTTTTGATCTCCCAGCCAATCTCAGTTCCGAATTGAAAATTGATCCTCTTGTCATCAATCGACCAACTTCGATTGGTTGTTAAGAAAAGCCCTTCCTCCGTATCGGCAATCATCTGTTCTAATGTCCACTCCCCGGGTTCCAGATTGATGTTTGTCATCCGGATCAGAGGAATTCGATTCCAACCATCTGCTCTCATCGTACCATTGCTTTCTTTTCCCAGATGGTGAGCCGTCTCCCTTGATGTTAAAAGGTTGACTAAGATCCCCTGAGAGATAATGGGGACCCTTTGAGCCTTTATTCCTTCATCGTCATAACCGAAGGTTCCCAACCCACCGGGACAAGTAGCATCGGCAACGATATTCACCAATTCTGAGCCATATTTAAAATGACCCACCATCTCCGGTTTTAAAAAACTGGTGCCGGCATAACTGGCCTCGGTCCCGAGAATTCGATCCAGTTCAATGGGATGGCCAATGGATTCATGAATCTGTAGGGCCAACTGTGAACTATCCAATATCAGCGTTGTGGTCTTTGAAGGGCAGGGTTTTGCTGTAAGGAGTTGTGAAGCCTCCTCAGCCATTCTCTCTGCCTGATCTGTAAGGTCTAAATTCTCAATCCACTCATAACCCTGAGTGGAAAAATTCCCCCGAAAAGAGTTGGGATAGGATCGGACCTGAACCTCACTCCCTTCAATGGCTGTGGCTGAAATGCCCGCCCCGCATTCCACGATCTCCTGCTCAATATAAGAACCTTCTGTGGAAGCAAATGTCTTCTCTGTTTTATAAGAACCCAAAAATGCTTCGGAGATCTTCACCTTTTTATTTCTACGGATGGTTTCATCGGACTTAAGGAGAAGATTAAGTTTTGTTTCAGGAGGGACATTAAATGGATCAATAGCCATTGTGGTTTTATATCTATCGACTACAGGAGAAGTGGATGGGAAAACGATCTCCTTCCCTTTGACCCTTGAACTGGCTTTCGCAATCTTCAGCGCCTTGCCAAAGACTGCCTCCATCTCCCTCTTGGTCACTTTTGAACTGCAGGCAAATCCCCAGGCGCCTTGGAAAAGGACTCTGATTCCGAAGCCGAAATCCTCGTCATGGATCAAAGCCCCCACTTTCCCGTTCTTCACCTCGATTTCTTCGCTCTGGCGACGAACGATTCGAATATCGGCGTACTCCACACCTTTCAATTTCGCGACATCGAGGATGTTTTGGATAAGATGTTTCATTACTTACTCCAAATAACGCATAGTGCATAGGGCAGAGCGCATAGCGTCCAAACCAACAAAATCCCAAATCCTAAAACCCAAATTCCAAGTAAATCTCGAACTCCAATCCCGAATAACCGAAACAATTTTGTTTAGATATTGCAATTTCGTTCATTAGAAATTGTTTGTTATTCGGTGCTTGAGATTTGGTGTTTCTTATCATTTCTTTACGCTATGCTCTATGCTCCATGCGCTATGCGATTTCATAGCGCTGATACTCCTGAAAAATTGAATCCATCTATTTTGATAGCAGGAACAACCGTGCCGGTGACAAAACGCCTTGAGTAGACCGTTCCTTCAGAGCAAATTCTTCGATTCTTTGATATGGCGGTCACTTGAGAAAGAGCCTTCAGGATAGATTCTGTAAACCTAAGATTCTTGATCGGTCTTTTGATTTCCCCTTCTTCAATCAAAAAAGTTCCATCCCGGGTCATCCCTGTGATGACGGCTTTCATGGGTTCCACTACATTGGTATAATGGAATCGAGTCACATAAATTCCTTTTCGAACGGACTTGATCATCTCCTCGATAGAGGATCCTCCCCCATTCATAAAAAGGTTGATGGGAATAGGGCCTGCTGTATTGGGTGCGATCAAGCCATGTCCAGTGGAGTCCTTTCCCTCTCGCCCGGCTGTGAAGGAGTCATAAGTCACTTCTTTCGCCACTCCCCTGTCAAAAAAGGTGACCTTCTTCTTTGGAGTGCCTTCAAAGTCGAAAGGAACTTGCAACCCTTCCGGGTCAAGACCGTCATCGTAAATCGTCACCTTTTCATCCACCATCTTTTCTCCAAACCGATTAGAGAAAAAGCTTCGGCCTTCTTGCACAGCCAGCGCATGAAAACCCAGATAGCCCAGAAAGGATAAGAGCTCACTCACTGCATAAGGTTCTAAAATAACCTCATACTCCCCTGGTTCAATTTGAAACGGTTCTTCCCTTGATGTCTTTCTGATTGCCTCTTGGGCCAGAGAATCAACATCTAATTGATTCGGGTCCCTGGCCACGAAACTCGCATAACCAGAACTTTTCTCATTCTCCACGATCAGATGGAGGAACAGGTCAGAAAACTTCTGATAGGCCTCCACCCCGAGTGAATTGACCACTGCCAATTCAACCTCTCCATTTGAAAAGGCGCCAGAGGCCTTGAGCCCTCTTCCTTGCACCGAGGTTAAGATGCGTTTGATCATCTTTACCTTCTGATTGGGTGTGAGACAGCTAATATTTTTAGAAAAGGTTTCGATCTCAGGAATGGGTTTCGGCTCTGGCAAAGAAATAAATTCATCGTTTGGTTGTTGAACCTTGGCAAGAGAAATTGCTTTCTGAAGAGATTTTTTTATTGAAGATGGCAGAAAAATATTGGTCGTGATCACCGCAATCTTTTTCCCCAAAACCACTCGGAGGATGAGCAACTGGTTTCTCTCCGCCACGTGTTGGTGAATGGCAGAGCTGGCAAACCGGGTAAGCGAGGAATCTTCTGTCAGTAATACAACCTCTGTCTGATCTGCAGAGGATTCCTGAAGAACGCTTTTGATGAGACGGAGACAAGCCTCTCTTCCCATTATTCTTTCATCGTTCCTTTCTTCTCACCCAAAAAATAAAAGACAAAAAACAGATGTAGGGCAGGGCTTTAGCCCTGCAAATATAAGCAAGCCTGAAGGCTTGCGCTTAGCAATTCTCGGTGAGTTCACAAACTATTGAGATTCTTCGCTTCGCTCAGAATGACAACTGGGGACTTTCGTAATGTCATTCTGAAGGAGCCCTAGCGACTGAAGAATCTCGCTGTATTTTCACCGAGAATTGCTGGCTTGCGCTACAAATTAATTATTGCCGTTGGTGTAATCAATCTTCTACCCTCCTTTCCTAAAGTGGGTTGGGGGGTAAATCTTGTTCTGATAATCTAAGACAGCAGCTTGGATGGCTTTCTCTGCCAGGATGGAACAATGGACCTTCGTCGGTGGAAGTCCGCCGAGGGCCTCGGCGATCACCTGATCTGAAATCATAAGAGCCTCTTCAATCGTTTTTCCTTTGATCATCTCTGTAGTGATGCTCGAAGAAGCGATGGCGGCCCCACACCCAAAGGTCAGAAACTTCGCATCGATGATCCGATCCGTCTCTACTTTGATAAAAAGCCGCATCGTATCGCCACAAACAGGATTCTGAGCTTCTCCAACTCCATCAGGGTTCTCCATCTCGCCCATATTCCTCGGATAGTTAAAATGTTCGAGGACAATCTGATTATACGAGCCCGTTTCTTCTGCCATTCTAAGTCCTTAGCCTAATTCGCAAAGCGCATAGGGCATAGAGCATAGCGTTGCCCCTCACCCTACCCTCCCCCCGTGGGGGAGAGGAGAAGGTGAGGGGGACTGCTCAGGATTTAAACGCTCTGCGCTCTGCGCTTTGCGCTTTGCATTCTTTATTTGCCTAAGGCTTTTTTGGCAAATTCCTTTCCGAATTGAATCGCACTTTTCAATTCTTCCGGATCTGGAACAAATTGAACAGGAAATTCCTTCTCCCAAATTTCGAATTTCTCCTGCTCGAGAGCCTTTCTCATCTCCTTGATCGCCCCTCCTCCCCAACCATGCGATCCAAAGAGGCCGAAGACCTTCCCTTTCGGTCTCAGCCCCTTCATATAGGTTAGGAAGTCTCCCATCGTTGGAAACATTCCGTTGTTCAAAGTGGGTGAACCCAAAAGGATACCTTTTGCATCCAGCATCTCCTCGATGATGTCGCTCCGGTGATTGGATCGCAGGTGAAGAAGTCTTGCTTCCACTCCCTCCTCAATCAAGCCTTTAAGGATAGCCTTGGCAATGCTTTCCGTACTCCCCCACATCGTATCGTAGATGACAAGGAATTTATTCCTGGACTTTCCCTGGCTCCAATCCACGTAGGCCTGAATGATTCGGTTGGGATCCTTTCTCCAGATAAGACCATGGCTGGGTCCGATCATATCGATGGGAATCCCCATTTTCACCACTTCGTCCACTTTTTTCAAAATGAGCGGCGCCAAAGGCCAAAGGATATTGGCATAATATTTTGCCGCGTGTTTCATGATGACATCCCCCACCTCATCTTCAAATCTCTGGGAAGAAGCAAAATGCTGACCAAAGGCATCATTCGGCAAAAGGAGTTGATCTTCTTTAATATAGGTGAACATGCTATCCGGCCAGTGAAGCATGGGAGCCTCCACAAAGGTGAGGGTCCGATGACCGAGGGAAAATGCGTCTCCGCTCTTCACAATCTTAAATTTCAGCGATTTTTTATAATGTTTCATCAGACCCTTCTGACCCCTCTCAGAGGTGATCACGATAGGGTTTCCAATCCGTTCGACAATCTGAGTGAGGGAACCGGAGTGGTCCATCTCCACATGGTTCGAAACCACCACATCAATTTTTGACGGATCAATGATCTCTGAAATGCGCCCCAGCAACTCGAGGTAGAACGGAGCCTTTACCGTATCCACCAGAACGTTCTTCTCGTCCAATATTAAATAAGCATTATAAGTTGTCCCATAAGGAGTGGAATAGCCGTGAAAATCTCTTACATTCCAATCAATCGCTCCAACCCAATAAATCCCCTTCTTCAATTCTACTTTCTCCATCTAAATCCTCCACTCTTTTTTTAAAGTTTTATATTCACAAAAAATAATGAATTTTTTCCAAAAAATCAATGAAGATTAAACTTAATTGGGGTGCTGAAAAAGTTTTTTTCATGTCACCCTGAACGAAGTGAAGGGTCTCAAATCTTGCAAGAACGAGATTCTTCGCTTCGCTCAGAATGACAAATTAGGTACTTTTCGTAACTTTTTCAACAGCCTGCCAAAAAAATCAGGGCCCTTCAAACGGCTGCGTTTGAGGGGCCCTTTGAAGAAGTAATCCTTACAGAGGGGGGTATTATTTTTTTAGCATGAACTCAAAAGAATCAAGGATTTTCTTCATATCCTGACGGTCGTTCGCACCCTCTTTTCCCAATATCATATAAAGAACAAAAATCTGATAGGGTTCTGTAAACCCATAAATCCATCCCTGTTCCCGCTTCACTCCTTTAATGGTATAAGTTGCATACTTCTTTGCAGCAAATTGAACGCCCTTCAAAGAATAAGATGTTGTAGGACCGATCTCAGCCTGGACATCTTTCCCATGCTCTTCTTCTAACTCTTGTTTAAAACTTCCAGTGGCAAGAGTAGTTAATCTCTCAATCGACTCTTGGCTAAATGTCGAATAACGACCTGCCGGCGTGAAATCGAATTGAATATTCGATTTTGTTTTCGGATTATAAGCATATAATTCTGTCTGCTCCTTATCCATGGGAGAAGGCTTTCCATACCCCAGCTCTTCCAGAAAATCAGGGAATTCTGTTGTCATCTTCCAATTGGAAGGAACCGAGATATTAAATGGATATCTTATTCCGGAAAAATGATTTCCCTCAATTCTGCCGGCCGGGACTTTAAGATCTTCTTTCAGTGCCTCTCGAACAGGGGGTATTGTAGCGCATCCCACTAAAAAAATAAAAATTATACCTATTAATGAGAAACTCTTCCTACAATGCAAATCTCACCTCCGTGCCTTTAGATCAGCAATTTCTATACCATCTCATTATCCTACTAAAAAATTTTTTTAACTATTTGATTTTTTTAAAAATTTTGCTTTAAAAAGTCATTGAAAAAATAGAAACGTCGAAACAATAAGTTTTTATTGAAAATTAATGTCTAATAATTGACTCTGAAATAGGGACCACCAATTTATAAAATAGCATATTCTTCTTATTTCAACAGGTTATAATATGTCTTTTTTTTGACCCTATTGTTTTAAATCAATACTATGTAAATTAATAGTGCGGGGTCGGGAGTTCGCCTGCCTTCGCCGAAGCGGCTACGCGCAGGCAGGTAGTTCGAAGTATCAGTTAATGTTAAGATTTTACTCCGAACTCTGAACTCCAAACTCCTTACTAATTAACCTCCGAACTGTTTCACCGGGCATGCCCAATCGCTCCAAGGTAGACAGAAATTTCGTTCTTACCATCCACACCAATGACACGGTCTACCTCTTCATCAAAGAAGGCGCCTACTGTGCAGCAACCAAGATCCAATGCTGTCGCAGCTAAATAGAGAGTCTGGCCGATATGCCCCACATCCATGTAGATGTAACGATAACCCCTCTCTCGATATTTCCACTTCGATCGGTCAACCATGGCTGTCCAAACAAACACGCAGGCAGCCTCTTCAAGCATCTCCTGACCCAATCCAGCTTGACAAAGCTCAGGACCCAAATAGCCCTCCTTCAAAAGAATTAATTGCCTCTCCTTCACATTGTAATGATAGAGTCCCGATGGAATTTCTTCGACTCGGTTCACTGCGAGATAAGTCTCAATAGGGTAAAGGGCGCCGGCAGAGGGTGAAGCTCTGAATTCAAATCCCAACGCCTTCAAAGTGATCCCTTGGGTAGCCCAGATCAATTGTGAAAGCTCGGGGAAAGTAATGGATTGGTTAGAAAATTCTCTAATGGATCGCCTTTGAGCAATCGTCTCCCAAAGAGATTTTCCACCCTTCTGATCAAGGGGGCGAATAGGAAAATGTTTCAAGGCATAAGGAAATTCTTTGTAGGGAGAGGGCTGGTGTCCCCAATCGAGTCCCCCTCGCGGCATGGCTTCTTTTCGATATTTTGTTTCCTGATGATACAGGTCGCCAATTCCCTCTCTTCTCCGATCCATGGAGCACCTCCTTAAAATCTAATTAATAAAAATTGGCTCAAAAATCAATTGCTACCCATGGATTGTTTATAGGAAACCAAAAAGACTTTACAATTAACCATGCAAACATTAACATAAATATATTATCTTCACGCAGGAAGTTGATAGGAGGAATCTGTATCAATGGAAGAGAATAAAGTAAAACCAAACAACCAGAGAAAAAAGTTCATTGCCTTTATTTTATTTCCCATCATCATTATCATCGGAGCGGTGGCGCTCTTTTTTTATAGAGAATATAAATCGACTCACCTCTCAACCGATGATGCCTTTGTTGATGGCAGAGTACATGCCATTGCTTCCAAGATCTCTGGTACGGTTAAGGTGATCCATGTGAAAGACAATCAGTTTGTAAAAAAGGGCTCGCCCATTCTCGAGATAGACCCAATAGATTATGAGGTCAGGGTGAAGGAGGCACAAGCTGGTTTTGAGACCGAGAGAGCAAAACTATCTGAGATCCGGGACAAGGTGGATACCGCTAAAAAACAGTTGACAGGGATCATTGCCTCGATGGAGGAAGCAAGGGCAAATCTTGAGCTTCAGGAGGCCAACCTCCGACAGGCAGAGGTTGACTTCAAAAGAGCAGAATCCCTTCTTAAAAAGGAAGTGATCCCAAGGGAACAGTATGATAAAGCAAAAACTTCTTACGATGTGGCGGCAGCACAGGTCAAGGCAGCCAGGGAGCGCATTAAACAGCTTGAGGCATCCCTTGAAACTCAGAAAGCCGTGATCAAACAAACAGAAACATCCCTCATTCCGCAGCAGGCGCAGATTCAACAGAAAGAGGCTACTCTCAAGGGGGTGGAGTTGAGCAAAAGCTACACCATAATTTATTCACCCTCAGACGGTTACATCGCCAAGAAGTCTGTTGAAATTGGAAATCAAATTCAGCCTGGACAATCTCTCATGGCGGTTGTCCCTCTTAATGATATTTGGATTACTGCAAATTATAAGGAAACCCAACTGGGGAGGGTTAAACCAGGACAGAAGGTGAAAATAATAGTGGATACCTACCCTGGTAAGGTATTTTACGGGAAGGTGGAGAGTGTCCAGGCAGGCACCGGAGCAGTTTTCTCCCTCTTCCCCCCTGAGAATGCCACAGGGAATTATGTCAAGATCGTGCAACGAATACCCGTCAAGATCATTCTTGATCAAGGCACAGATCCTTCCCACAACTTAAGGATTGGGATGTCTGTGGAACCTACCATATTGGTTAATTCTAAATGAGACGTAGGTTGATATGAACAGGTGGATTGTTGCCATCACAGTCATGCTCCCTACGCTCATCGAGATCATCGACACATCGGTCGTCAATGTCTCCCTTGATCATATCCGCGGAAGCCTCTCTGCAGGGATTGACGAATCCACCTGGACGATTACCTCTTATCTTGTATCCAATGCCATTATCATCCCCATTTCCGGATGGCTGAGCAGGCTCTTTGGAAGAAAACGTTATCTCATTTTCTCCATCTCCCTCTTTACCTTCAGCTCTCTCATGTGCGGCTCTTCGTGGAATCTTCAGAGTCTTGTATTCTTCAGAGTTCTCCAGGGTCTGGGCGGCGGAGCCCTTCAGCCCATCTCCCAAGCCATTCTTCTGGAAACATTTCCACCCCATCAGCACGGGATGGCCATGGCGATCTTTGGCATTGGCATCATGTTTGGACCCATTATCGGCCCTCTGATGGGAGGATGGATTACGGACAACTGGTCCTGGCACTGGATATTCTATATCAACGTCCCAATAGGACTTGTTTCAATTTTGATGGCTTTTCTTTTTATCGTTGACCCGCCCTACATGCAGAGAATAAAAATGAAGATTGACTACTGGGGACTTTTGTTTTTAGTGATTGGCCTGGGATGCCTTCAGATCGTTCTCGACAAAGGAGAGAGAGAAGATTGGTTTTCATCCGGCTTCATCACCTGGATGAGTTATATCTCCATCTCTTCTCTGATCATGTTTATCCTGGTCGAGTTTTTCGCGGAGAACCCCATTGTTAATTTGAGGACTTTTAAAAATCTTTCATTCAGCACAGGGAATATCATCATGTTTTTCGTTTTCTTCAATCTTTTTGGAAGCATTGTATTGCTGCCCATTTTCCTCCAGACGTTGATGGGATATACGTCCTTCCTATCAGGGCTGGCACTCGGCCCCGGTGGCATTGCCACCATAATCGCCATGCCCATAGCAGGGAAACTTGTCACAAAGATCAATCCAAAGGCAATCCTTGCCTTTGGCATTGTTGTGGCTGGTTATTCGGTCCATATGATGGCTCAGTTTAATCTTCAGGTTGATTTCAATACCATCTTTTGGCCAAGAGTTGTGTTAGGAATTGGTATGGGCTTTCTCTTCATCCCCCTTACAACGATGACCATGTCAAGCATAAGAAAGGAAGAGATGGGAAATGCCACTGGAATTTTCAACCTCCTAAGAAACCTCGGGGGTAGCTTTGGCGTTGCCTTCATTACAACCATGCTTGCCAGAAGGGCGCAGTTTCATCAGGTCCACCTCGTGGAACATCTCTCCCCCTTCGATAGAAACTTCCAGATTGCCCTTCCACAAATCTCCCAGATGTTGCAGCAGAAAGGGTTTATCCCTTCCCTTCCTGACCAGGGAAGCTTAGGATTAATCTATGGCGAAGTGATAAAACAGGCATCGGTGTTGTCATTTAACGATGCCTTTTACCTTCTTTCAACCATGATGATGCTAATTCTTCCTCTTGTCCTGCTGATGAAAAAAGGGAGAGAAGGTATCCCCGCACCGGGTGTACATTAACCAGAAAGCGCCCACAAAAATAACATACTAAAAGAAAAGTAGCGGTGACGGAAACAGCGTGTTTACCAAGAGGGCAGGTCGTTTGGCTTGACCTCTCTTAAATTTTGGTGCATATTCTCCTTACTCCTTTGACAAATAGTCGCAAACGAGCCAAATTTTGGCAAAAAATGATATTTCTTTGATCCATTATTCTATAATATTCTTAAATTTCAATATATTACGATTTTTATACTTTGGCACGACAATTGCCTATATTTTATCCAAGTTAACTCTTCGCAGACCAGCATTTAATAACGTAAAGAACCAAATAACGGGCTAAATATTCTTCCGGTATAAGCAATGATGGAGTCTCCAGGCAAATTTTTAAGGGAAGAAAGAGAGACACGGAACATTTCGCTGGAGGAAATCTCTAACTTCACCAAGATAAAGGAGCGCCACCTCAAAGCCATCGAAGAAGACAGATATGAGCTTCTCCCCCCTGCCCTTTATGTTAAAGGGTTCTTGAAAGGTTACGCCAGATATCTCACCCTCGATCCGAAAGACATTGTTCTCCAATATGAAAATTATCTGAAAAGTCTTATTCCTCCAGAGCCCATCGAGTTGCCTCAACAGGCTCTACCCCATAAAAAGAGCGTTAGACCATGGTTTCTCTTCTCTCTAATCTTCGCAGTTATTCTCTTGACGGTACTCTTCATCTCCTAT
>Ga0210051_1000522_pt1 | contig 36064 bp, 23 predicted proteins | sample CryGey092014_all_FD_185464 | JGI IMG/M metagenome (GOLD analysis project Ga0210051, IMG submission 185464) | Groundwater microbial communities from aquifer - Crystal Geyser CG23_combo_of_CG06-09_8/20/14_all (SPAdes) (version 2) | ecosystem: Environmental > Aquatic > Deep subsurface > Groundwater...
TTTCTCGAGTGCTTTAACTGAGTTGTCAAGGCTGGATTTGATATTTTCTGGTAAATTTGAGCGCCGTCCGATCCATGCTAATCTCACATTATTTTTATCCAATTCAGGAACTTCTAATTTCAGATATTTTCTAAGCAAAATCATAAGGCCATGTACTTCTCTTTTGGGGCGAGACCAATTCTCTGTTGAAAAAACATACAGTGTAAGCACCTCGACACCGGCAAGGTTTTTGCCGGTAAACCTCACAATCTCCCTGACAACATCAACCCCTTTCCGATGGCCAATAAGCCTGGGTAATCCTCTCTCCTTTGCCCATCGTCCATTCCCATCCATAATTATTGCTATGTGCCGGGGCATCCTGTTACTATCTAATTTTTTAAATAACTCCTGTGCATTTTCCATAAATTTAGAGTTGTGTCATTTCTTTTTCTTTATTCTTTGCTATTCCATCAATCTCTAAAATAAATTCATCAGTTATTTTCTGAATCTTCTCATGTGCAATTCTCAATTCATCCTCGGAAATTGAACTTTCATCCTCTAATTTTTTAATTTTATCATTGGCGTCTCTGCGCACATTTCTAATTGCGATCTTTCCATCCTCAGCCTTCTTCCTGGCTACTTTAATCAACTCCTGTCTTCTCTCCATACTTAAGGGAGGTATAGGAATACGTATGACATTTCCGTCATTTGTGGGTGTAAGTCCGAGATCCGATGTAAGAATCCCCTTCTCTATTTCTGCAAGCTGACTCTTATCCCATGGTTGAACGATAATAAGGTGAGGATCTGCAACTGTGATAGTAGCAACCTGGTTGAGGGGAAGAACTGTATTGTAACATGAGATTTTTACCTTTTCCAATATTGTAATAGATGCCCTTCCTGTACGGATGGCTGCAAAATCCCCTCTGAGTACATCTATTACAATTTGCATTTTTTCCTTTATCTCCTTATATATATTTTCCAACATTTCTTCCTCCGCTTATGTAATAAGGGTACCGATTGACTTGCCTTCTATAATTTTCTTCAGGTTTCCCTCTTTGTTAAGATTAAAAACAATAATTGGCAGTTTATTATCCATACAAAGAGAAATGGCTGTGCTATCCATTACCTTCAATCCTCTGTCAAGCAGGTCAATAAACTTCAAAACTTTAAATTTCTTTGCCCCTGGGTTTTTCAGGGGGTCATCAGAATAAACACCTTCAACCTTTGTAGCCTTAAGCAGTACTTCTGCATCTATTTCCACTGCCCGTAAGGCAGCAGCGGTATCTGTAGTGAAATAGGGGTTTCCAGTTCCCGCAGCAAATATTACTACCCTTCCTTTTTCCATATGCCTAATAGCACGACGGCGAATATATGGTTCTGCTATTCTCTCTATTTCAATCGCAGTCTGCACTCGCGTCTGAACACTTATATGCTCCAGGGCATTTTGCAGGGCTAATGCATTTATTATGGTAGCTAACATTCCCATATAATCTCCGGTAGTGCGATCCATTCCATATTTACTACCAATATCTCCACGGAATATATTTCCACCGCCAATTACAACTCCAATTTCTACTCCTTTTTTTATCTCTTTAATCTGGTGCGCAATAGCCTGTGCTCTTTCAGGTTTTATCCCAAAATCCTGTGGTCCAGATAGCGCCTCCCCTCCCAACTTCAGAAGTATCCTTTTATATCTCTTTATCATTTCCCAACCTCATATCGCACAAATCTTTTGACCCTGATATTCTCCCCTAATTTGGCAATTGCTGAAGTAATTAATTCTTTAATCGTTCGTTCAGGATCCTTGATGAATGGTTGTGCCATAAGGCAATTTAGTTTATAATACTCCTCCCTTTTTTCCTCAGGAATATTGTTCAGTATATCCTCGGGCACATCCTCTCGTGAAAGGTAAGGTGGAGGGCATGCAGCTATCTGCATGGCGATATCTTTTGTAAATTCTTTAAATTCTGTGTTTCTGGCTACAAAATCCGTCTCGCAATTGACCTCTACCAATACACCTATACTTTCATCATGATGGACATAAGATGTAATCACACCTTGTTCAGTAGTAAGTTCCTCTTTATTTTTGGCAAGGTTAAACCCTTTTTTAATAAGGACACTTTCTGCTTTATCAGGGTCGCCGCTGCACTCTAAAAGCACCTTTTTGCAATCAACGATCGGTGCACCTGTCTTTCTTCTTAATTCTCTGATGTGCTCAATTTTTTTCTTCATTTTCGCTACTTTCCTCCTCATGCTCATCTGCCGCAGTCAGTGGTTCGGTTTCACTCTGCGGAGATGGTTCTTCCTGCAATGGCTCCTCCTGCGATGATTCCTCATCAACCACAGGAATTTCTTCGCCTTCCACCTTTGTGCATAATCCTTTACCTTCAATCACTGCCTCGGCAATCTGATTGGTAAATAGTTTAATGCCACGAATAGCATCATCATTCCCTGGAATACAATAATTAACAAGGTTTGGGTTGCAATCTGTATCCACTATCCCCACCACCGGTATGCCAATTTTCTTTGCCTCTGCTATTGCAATTTGCTCCTTTTTAAGATCAATCACAAAGATAGCATCAGGTAATTTCTCCATATCCCTTATACCTCCTAACAAGAGGTTCAGTTTTTCCTTTTCTTTCTTCAACTTTTTGACTTCACCATCTGGTAGAACCTCAAACAATCCTTCTTTTTCCTTTTCCTCCAATTCTTTAAGTCTATTAATATTCTTACGGATTGTTTGGAAGTTGGTAAGCATTCCGCCTAACCATCTGGAATTGACATAATAAGATTGACATCTTACAGCCTCCTCCTTTATTATCTCCTGCGCCTGTTTTTTCGTCCCTACGAAAAGCACTGCCCCCCCCTGAGCAGTTAAATCTTTAATAAAATCATACGCCTCTTTGAATTTCTTTACTGTTTTCTGCAAATCAATTACATGTATCCCGTTCCTCTGCGAAAAAATATAACTTTTCATTCCTGGATGCCAATGTTGAGTTTGATGCCCAAAGTGCACCCCCGCCTCTAAAAGTTGTTTAATTGTCAGTGACAGCATTCCACCCCCTTATTGAAATTCCTTATCTTAGTATACTTCATTTTTTAAAATTGTCAAGAACTTTTCCTGCCTCCTCAATTACGGCGGAAATATTTCCACCTTTTACATCAATCCATTTTATTCGTTTATCTTTCTTAAACCAGATTACCTGGCGCCTTGCATATCGCCTCGTATTTCTCTTCAATAACCGTATTGCTTCTTCCAATTGATATTTTCCCATTAAATATCCGATTATTTCTTTATAACCCAGACTCTCCATAGATTTCCCCCCCGTCTTGCTCGCCACGGCGAGCAGGGGGGGTCCATAACCGGCGGCAAGCAACCCTTCTACTTCTTTAATTAAACCTATTTTAATCATCAGGTCAACTCTCTTGTTTATCTTTTTGTAAAGTTCGTTCATCGGATACCTGATTCCAATTATAAACAAATCATAGCTTGGAATTGTGGTTTTAGCCTGGTAATAGGAAAAAGGGTTCCCTGTCTGCTCATAAACTTCCAGTGCTCTTATTATCCTGCGCCGGTCATTGGGATGAATCCTTCCTGCTATCACAGGGTCAATTTCTTTAAGTCTGTTGTATATATAGATATTTCCATATTGATTTGCTTCTGAATCTAACTTCTTGCGAATCTGCCAGTTTGCCGAAGGTGCAGGGCATAACCCATCAATCACTGCACGAATATATAAACCGGAACCACCAACCAAAAATGGAATTCTCTTCTTTCTGTATATTTCCTTAATTATCCTATCAGCTCTTTTTTTATAATCAGCTACTGTCCAATCTTCGTCAGGTTTTACAATATCAATAAGATGGCAAGCCTCCTTTCCGCCTGATGCAGATTTTCCAGTGCCTATATCCATAAATTTGTAAACCTGTCTGGAATCCGCAGAAATAATTTCCAATGGATATCGCCTGGCCAATTGTTCTGCAACCTCAGTCTTACCTGAAGCAGTTGGACCAACAAGCACTACTAATGGCTTTTTCATGGCGCTACTACTTCATCGTTATTGCTTCATTTGGACAGGACTCAGCGCATTTCCCGCATCCATCACAATCCTGCACTCGAACTACTGATGCTATGTCATCAACCAGTTCCAGTGCTTTGTTGGGACATTCATCTATACAAATTTCGCAGCCTGTACACATCTCTTTATCAATCACCGGACTCTTCTTTTCTTCCGCCATTTCTCTTTTCTCCTTTCTTTAATTAATTATTATACCACCGCCAATCACAACATCTCCATCATAAAAAACTGCTGATTGTCCTGGTGTTATTGCGCGCTGGGCTTGTTTAAATTTAACCTTGACTTTTCCGTTATCTAATGGCAAAATAGTTGCAAAGATTGCTTCATGCTTATACCTTATTTTCACTTCTGCATTGAGAGGTTGTGACAATTTTTTAATGGAAATATAATTAACATTTCCAGCAATCAACTGATTTTTATAAAGCGCTTTATCAGGACCAACAACAATCGTGTTATTTTTTGGATTAACAGATACCACATAAAGTGGTTCTCTGAATGATATTCCAAGTCCTCTGCGCTGTCCAATTGTATAAAATGCTACACCTTTATGTTCTCCTATTATTTCTCCATTTAGACTTATAATTGGACCGCGGTTTATCTCTTTGTTTCCACATAAGCCGGAAATCTGTGGTTTTAGAAATCTATGGTAGTTATTATCAGGTATAAAACAAATTTCCTGGCTTTCTTTCTTGTCCGCGACTAATAATCCTTTTTTGCGAGCGATCTCCCTCACTTCTATCTTACTGAGATTTCCCAGCGGTAAGAGAATATGTTTCAATTGCTCCTGTGACAGAGGATAAAGTACATAGGATTGGTCCTTGCTAATATCTCTGCCTTTTTTTAACAACCACCTTTTTATTTTTGCATCATATTCAATCCTGGCGTAATGACCGGTAGCAACAAAATTTGCATTCAACTCCCTTGCTTTATAAAGGAGCGCGCCAAACTTTATAAATTGATTGCATCTGATGCAGGGATTTGGGGTCCTGCCCTTTTTATATTCCTGAATGAAATTGTCAATGACCTTTTTCCTGAATACTCTTCGAAAATTCAGGACATAGTGAGGTATCTCAAGCCTATATGCTACACGCTTTGCATCCTCAATTGCTAGAAGTGAACAACAACCACCGAAATGTTCATTGTTTAAATAATTATCGGTGGGCCAAATTTGCATTGTGATACCAACAACATCATAACCATTATTTTTTAGTAGTGTTGCAGCAACAGAAGAATCAACACCACCGCTCATCGCCACCACTACTCGTTCTTTTTTTTTAACCACCTGATACTATTTCCTTTACGGTGGGTATTAATTTTCTTGCTTCAGGACTAAAGTCCTGAGTTACGTAACTCAGACCTTCAGGTCTGATTTTTCTTGATTTGTTCATCCTCTTGTCGAAAGAACGCACAATCAAAAATGAAAAAGCCATTGCGCTCATTCCAATAATTATTGCCATATTCTGGCTAGAACTAATCCACTGGGTCAAACCACCAGCAATAAGAAGTGCAATTATGGGAAATATATAGACCAAAAAGGCGCTGGCAAGAATATTCCCTGAACCGATTTCAATTTTTACGAGCTGCCCTACTTTTGCTCCTATTTCATTCGCTGCTTCTATTATCCTTGAATCGCCTGTTGCCAATTTACAAAAACTTGCCGAAGGGCACTTGTGGCAAACTTCTTTTTGTGCCACCTCAACTTTTGCCATATTACCTTTAATTTCTATTACCCTTCCGACTTCATCCATAAATTTTTTATATTGTAGTGGCAGAGTTTACTCTGCTTGAGGAAGTAGTGGCAGAGTTTACTCTGCTTTATAGGATTGATTGTTTTAATAATTTTCAACCATCAATTCATAATATGCCTGCGGATGGACACAAGCAGGGCATTCTTTTGGAGGCTCAGTCCCTTCATGAATATAACCGCAATTACGACATCTCCATCTGACAGTTTTACTGCGCTTGAACACTCTTCCTTCCTGAATGTTTTCGAGAAGTGCAAGATACCTTGCCTCATGTCCCTTTTCTGCTACAGCAATTGACTCAAACATCCTGGCTATTTCTTCAAACCCTTCTTCACGTGCAATTTTTGCAAATTCAGGATACATCTCTGTCCACTCGTAATTTTCGCCTGCAGCAGCAGCCTTCAAATTTTCTTGAGTAGTACCAATTGCGCCTGCAGGAAATGCTGCCTGAATCTCTACATCTCCACCCTGAAGGAATTTAAATTCTCTCTTGGCATGTTCTTTCTCGTTTTCTGCAGTATCCAGAAATATACCATAAATTTGCTCATATCCTTCTTTTTTTGCCTGCGAAGCCCAATAAGTATATCGATTTCTCGCCTGTGATTCGCCAGCAAATGCTGTCAGTAAATTTTTCTCAGTCCTACTTCCTTTTAATTGCATAACACACCCCCTTGTCAATTACTTCAACGAAGAAATACTCTCCAAGTGCAATCATAAACCAGCCAAATATTTTTTGAATTACATTAGTCCATACCCCCGGCTTTGGAAGTGCAAGAAGGAACCCAGTAAATGTCCTGCAATGTAACTCAGGGCTTTAGCCCTGATATCACACTCAGGGCTTTAGCCCTGATATCACACTCAGGGCTTTAGCCCTGATATCAAACCTAAATCCTTGAGGGAAAAAATTGGCGCAGTCTCACCTATACAAATTCCCTTTTCTGCAGATATTGTCTGCAAAGGCAAAGCACACAAAGATACAAAAACAAAACATATTGTAATCAGACTTCCATTTTTTGACATTTTTGCCGTCACTTTAATGCAATCAATAGCATTGCAAGCCCGAAGAAGAAAATTGCGGTTAACACCTTTGTAAATACAAGATGCCTCTGTGAAAATTGTCCTAACTTTTGAGAACCCACACCAAAATATGCAAGCAAAAATACTACGACAAGCGGCACAATGAACATCAGGTTATAAAGGATGAGGTAAAAATAAGCCCGGCTTGCAAGCGATGGTTCCTTTGTCATAAATATAATGGTTGGAAGGTAAATTTGCCCGGTGCAAACCGCTTCAAGTATTGAAATAAGCAGTCCTGTAGTAAAAGAACCTATGACTATGAAAGAAGTACTGATGTTTTTTCTTATCCAGAAGTGAATATTCTCTTTGATGGAACGGGGCAGTTGAAGTGTAATCCCTTTAGTTTCCCCGGTCTTTTTAAATATGCAGGCATCGTAGAGACTGAAGAATCCCAGACTTAAGGTTAACGCCAGTATCGCATAGAAAATTATTCTGGAGATAATATTGAAAACAAGCAGACTGTGCATAATTTTAAACAATCCGACACCAAGCAGAAAATAGGCGCAGAAGACACCCATGGCAAAAAAAATCCCGGTGAGAAGGATATCCTTTCTGTTCCTTCTAATATAAGTAAGAAATGAAATAAAGAAGACAATTGTGGCAAAAGCGCAAGGGTTAATTCCATCAATAAGCCCAGCTATAACTATTGCAAACGGACCAAACGATTTAAACCTCTGCACAATTTTGCTCTCTTTTTCTGGCTTTGTAGTGGCACGACTCGCCTCGGCTGGTGCCCCGGCTCTGCTTACTTCTCTTGTAGTGCCCCCCTTCTTGCTCGCCACGGCGAGCAGGGGGGTTGTAAATGTTTTTATAATCAATTCCAGTTTTTCTTTGATTTCTTTTCTGCCCAGTAAGGGCTGATTTCCAGCAAATACTTCCATCGGGGCACTTTGCTTCACTCCATATTTCTCCTCAAGTTCAACCAGCAATTCATAATTCTCTTTTTTTGAAATATCATATTCTCTTATCTCAATAGCTCCTCCATATTTTCTCCTGATTGCAGGAAGGAACTTGTTCTTAATTTCCTCGCAATAATGACAGCCTGAAGAATAAAAGAATAGCACAGGGAATCTGCCTGTAGAAGGAACAACCTTGCTGGTAGGAACTGAAGTTGTCTCTGCGCTTACACGGGCAAGCCTTGCGGTTTCCTGCCATTTATCGTACTCTTCAACCAATTTTGCAATTTCAGGGTCGTCAGAAATTTTATCTGTGAGCAAGGTCAATTTATAATTAACAATCGTAGTGGCAGAGTTTACTCTGCTTGAGGAAGTAGTGGCAGAGATTGCTCTGCTTGAGGAAGTAGTGGCAGAGTTTACTCTGCTTGAGGAAGTAGTGGCAGAGTTTACTCTGCTTGAATTGAAAATGGGACTGTCCCCTTTTGAAATATTTAGCGTAATTTCTCCCAGGTGTTCCCCATTCTTTCCAGCCTGCACTATAATAGTCCTGCCCACTTTCAATGGTTCCTCTATCAAGGTCTGGGTGTGTCCCCCGATAATCAAGTCAATACCTTCTACTTCCTGTGCCAGTTTCTCATCACTTTCATCTCCGAGATGTGAAAGCAAAATAACAAAATCAACTTTATCCCTTAACTCAGAAAGAATTTTTCTTAATTCTGCTGATGGCTCAAGAATGGTCAGGCCTTCAATCTTTTCCTTTGGAAAAAAAATAAATGCTCTGTTGCTGATCACCCCTGCGATAAGGATTTTTAATCCCGCAATTTCCTTGATAATATACGGCTTCGCAAATAAATGGGACTGTGGACTGTCCTCTTTAGTAATATCTTTGACGTAAGCAATAGTTGATGAAATAAATGGAAAATTCACCTCTTTCATTTTCTGTAGTAGAAAATCCTTGCCGTATGTGAATTCCTGGTCACCAATCCCTATTGCATCATATTTCATCAGAGTTACTGCTTTGAGGGTGTATTCTGCCCGTTCCTTTGGAGCAATTACTGGAAACAAATCACCAGAGTCAAGCAGAAGTATGTTCTTGTATTTGCTGCGATATTCATTAATTAAAGTTGCACGTCTTGCAAGACCACCATAGAGTAAATTGGGGCAGGTCGGGCACGCCCTGAGCATTCCATTTGTCGAATTAGTAAAAAGAATTGTGATTGTAGTGCCCCGATTTATCGGGATTGTAGTGGCACGACCCGCCTCGGCTGGTGCCCCTGCTCTGCTTAAAAATAACAGAATCAATATAACCCAAAAATAAACTTGATACCACTTTTTCATTTTGACATTTTATCGACATGTCCCACGAGAAACAAGCTTTGCTTATTTTTTATGCCTTAACATTTCAAGTTCTTTCCTTAACAGTTCCCAGTATTTTCTATCTTTTTCTCTTTCTAACAATTCCTCATTCTGTAATAGTTTTTCTAATTTCGGAATATCTTTTTTAAATGCTACTTTCAGAAGTGGTCTTTTTATAGAACATTCCTTTGCCAGATCTATATTTTTTCTTGCTAACTCAATTAATTTACTACTGCTTCGACATTCATATAACCACCACTTAATTTTTTCTAAAGAAAGTTTTCGGGTTGTAAATATATCATTTTCTATTAAACGATTGAGCATTAACCAATCCTTGTCTCTCTGTGTCTTTTTACTCTGGGCAAGGTCTTGTAGCCCGATAATTTCAATTGTTCTATTACGGGAAAATCTTACCGAAAATCTTCTTTCCCATAACTTCTGAAAATCATCACAACCCCTGAGTTTTGAAATAACATCAACCCTGAGATTTTTCACAGATTTATCATAACATCTAAAATGACAGGCATGTCCTTTCTCAAGAAATTCTTTTTTTAATGGTGGCAGATAAATATTTCTTGCTTTAAGAAAACGAAGTGCCTTTTTCAGTTTAGCAAGATTTTCAGAATTACAAAAAATGACAAAATCAGAATCTCTGCTAAACTCTGCGGCGCCGTAAATGATGCACGCCTGCCCTCCGATTAGAAGACTTTTTACCCCGAATTTCTGGAAAGTAAAAAGGACTTTGAGGATCGGGTTCTGGACCAAGGTCGCCTCCAAGAGATAAATATAACTTCCACAATTTAGTTGATTCCTTCAATCTCTGCACTGGACTCAATTTTAACCATGCCTGCTCTTCATTAAAATATTTTTTCATAAAAACAACTCCTGTTTTTGCTCATTTTGACCAACCCACGACGTTTATTTTTCGAGAAACAAGGTTCTGCCGAAGGCAGGTTCTTATTTCAGAATCTGGCTCAGTTTCTCATCTAATTTTTTCTCTATATCTTTTTCCTCTTTAAAAACAGCGAGTATCTTGCGGTTCTTATCAATAAGTACAGTATGCGGGACTGATTCAAACCCATATTTTTCAAGGGTCTTGGAGTACATATCAAGAAGGACTGGGATGGCAATGTTATTCTCCTTAATAAATTTCGGGAGAACCTCTTCGGGCTTTGGGTCAATGTTTACCAGAAACATCTTCAATCCCTTATCTTTGTATTTCTCATAAATCCTGTGCAATGCCGGAAGTGCCTCAATGCAGGGAATACAAATTGTAGAAAAGAAATCAATAATAACAATGTACTTTTCTTTCCTTAGTACAGCAGGAACTTTCGTATCTTCCGCACCACAGTAATTCTTCAGAGAAATATAATTTCCTTCTAAATTACGCAGAGCAAAAAGTGGCGCAAGTTGACCTGCTTTTACCTCCAGTCCTTCTTTCTTCACTTCACCCTTCTGCTGAGCATAAACAGGGAGAAGGAAAAAGACAAAAGATATAAACAAAATTGATAACGCAATCCTCGCTGAATTTAATGGATACTTCATCCTCTGCATTTTACCCTCCACAAATCATTTCAATAGAAAATATTAAAAAATTGAAAGTCTGACCCCACAAACTAATCATCCGATAATCATCCGATAATCATCCGATAGAAAACTCCTCTGCCACGCCCTTTTCTTTCAACAACTCCTTTTTTAATAAGTTCTCTCAGGTCCCGATGGGATGTATCCCATCCCACACCACAGAGATTACGATATTCACGGTTGGTAATCCTTCCTCTTTCTCTAAGGTAATCAACTGCCTTTCGTTGACGCTCATTTAAATTCAGATTTAATAAATCAATTTTCTTATGAACAACATTTTCTAATTTGCTAATTTTTGCAGCATAAAGAGTTACCTTCACTCCCCCGAGAATTCCTTCAAACTTTGGAAATTTAGGCTTGAGGGGATGGTTCTGAAACTGCTCCCGGATAATGTGCATTCCGTCTCCATAGCCTTCTACGTATCCATATCCATAAAGTGCCTTCATTATGTTAGGATTGCGGTGGACGGGCATTGTCCTTCACCTTTATGAGTGAGTTTTTTAAATTCCTCAGGAGTCATTTTATTTTCCCTTTTTGCAAAAGATTATAGATTCCATTTTGAGCCTGCGGCTCAAGTTCACAAGAATAAAAAATTCCAGATTGCCAGATTTTCAGATATTCACCCAGTTTTGATTCGTCATTACCAAACAATATTTTGTTGTGCAATAAACCTGCCCGTCAAATCTTTAGTGGGGGGTCGCACCGCTACATTATGCAGAGCAAGCTCTGCCACTACCATTTCGCAGAGTAAACTCTGCCACTACATCTTCAACAATTTTGCTCCGAAGGAAAAAGCTTCTTTTAAGGCAGCGGGATGCTTAGTAATTGCATCCTTCTCATCTATTTGTGAAAAAAATAATTCAGCAACATAAGATACTTCAAGGGTTTTGAAAAATGCTTTTATGGTTAATGATGCTGCGGGAAAAAAATCTGTTTTCTTTCCGCCGCAAACAGATATAAATGCGCCCTTTCGATTTGGTTTATCTGATATGGGTTGTTTCAGAATATATTTTTTTACCCACAGGCACTGGCAGCGGTCAATTATTGCCTTGAGGTTTGCGGTTATGCTCCCAAAGAAAATCGGCGAGGCAATAACAATACCTTCCGCATTCTGTAATTTGGGATACAGGGTCTGCATATCATCATCAACTACACATTTTCCTGTTTCATCACACCCGCCGCATTCCCTGCAAGGATTGATTTTTAAATCAGAAATAAAAATAAATTCAGTTTCATCTCCATTAGTTTTAGCTCCATCGAGAACCTTTTGGAGAAGTAGAAAAGTATTCCCGTCGCGCCTCGGACTTCCTGCTATTCCAAGTATCTTCATAATTATCCATCTTTACAATATAGAAATGTCATTTGTCAAGACCTGACACCTTTTAAAATGGGCAGATTGTCGCAGGACATCCGCCAGCATATTCGGCATCTGCGCTAACATGCTCTTCGCCAGTTGAATCTCTGGAGTAGATACCGAGATATAGAACCTGCTGACTTTTGCTTCCATACCTGTATACAGTAACTCCCTTGCATTTCAGTTTGAAAGACAAAAGAAAAATGTTTCGCACATCGTCAGGACTCGCCTCACTATGCAGATTAACAGTCTTTGATACAGCATTATCTACATATTTCTGAAATGCTGCCTGCATTTGTACATGCCATTTCGGCTCTATGTCCATCGCTGTGACAAAAAGCCTGCGAATATCCTGAGGAACTCCTTCAATTTCCTGGACCGAACCTTTGCGTGCAATTTCACCCATCAATTCCTTGCTATAAAAACCCCTCTTGCGGGCAATCTCCTCAAATAATGGATTCACCTCTAACAACCTCATACCCTCCATAATATTACGCCCGTATGAAATAGCAAATAATGGCTCAATACCCGAGGAACATCCGGCAATTATACTTATTGAACCTGTTGGTGCTATGGTGGTCAATGTGGCATTGCGCATCTGCCTGTAATCTTTTTTCTTCCATATACTGCCTGGAAAATTAGGAAATGACCCTCTTTCATCAGCCAATTGCTGGGATTTATTTCTTGCCTCTTCTCTAATAAATTTCATCAACTTTCTAGCTGTAGAAATTGCCTCCTCTGAATCATAGGGAATTCCCAACTTGATAAGTGTTTCAGCGAAACCCATTATTCCCAGTCCGATCTTCCGATTAGCTTTTGTAATTTTTTCAATTTGAGGGAGAGGAAATTTGTTTGCATCAATAACATTATCCAGGAAGTGAACACAGAGATGGACTAATTTTTTCAATTTTTCCCAGTTTAACTTTCCATCTTCAACTATTTTTGCCAGATTTATTGAGCCAAGATTACATGATTCATAGGGCAAAAGAGTCTGTTCACCGCAGGGATTAGTAGATTCTATCAGCCCGGCACCCGGAGTGGGATTGTGACGATTAATCTCATCAATAAAAAGTAAACCCGGATCACCTATCCTCCAGGCCATGTTAACTATTAAGTCAAAAAGGCTTCGCGCTGGCAACTCCCTCACAACTCTTCCATTGCGAGGATTTATCAATTGATGAGTTTCACCTCTTTCAACTGCTGTCATAAATCTATTTGTAACCGCTACAGAGAGGTTGAAGTTATTAAGAACATTCTCTTTCCCTTTGGCTGAGATGAAATCAATTATATCGGGATGCTCAACGCAAAGAACGCCCATATTTGCACCCCGTCTTCTGCCGCCCTGCTTGACTACATCAGTAGCTGTGTCAAAAATGCGCATAAACGAGATGGGTCCTGAGGCAACACCTCTTGTAGATTGGACAATATCGCCTGCTGGACGCAGCCGTGAAAAGGAAAAACCTGTGCCACCGCCTGACTGATGAATTAAAGCCATTTCTTTCGCTGCCTGGAATATTCCTTCTATAGAATCCTCAACTGGAAGTACAAAACAAGCAGACAGTTGCCCCAGCGTGGTCCCCGCATTCATCAATGTGGGAGAATTGGGAAGAAACTCCATGTTTGACATTGATTTATAAAACTCGTCTTCTAATTTATGCACATCAGAACCGCGAGCATATATTTTCTCCACTTCTGCAATCGCCCTTGCAACACGATGAAACATCTGTGTCGGGGTTTCCAGAACATTTCTGCGATTATCTCGCAATAGATACCTTCTTTTGAGGACCTGGATGGCATTTACAGAAAGTTTCAAATCATCTGTAACTCCAATGACCTGTTTTGCCTCCCTGAGTTCGTTGCGTCGGTATCGGTAAAGGATGTAGGACTTAGCCACCTCAGGATATCCATGCCTGATGAGAACTTTCTCCACGATGTCCTGTATATCTTCCACTGTAGGAACCTTCATTTGCACGGCCTTCTCGGGTAAAATGGAACACTGCTCCATAAGAGAAATTACTTCCAGAGCAAGGTCCTTTGCCAATCTGGCATCACCACTGCCCTGTGAAGAAAATGCTTTGAAGATAGCTGCCGCTATCTTGGTTGGTTCAAACCTTACAGTTGACCCGTCACGCTTGGAAATTTTCTCAATTTTTATCATACAAGTTCCACATCTGCTCCTACCACTCCAGGAATTCCCTCTATGCGCTCTTTAACAGATTTCACGATGTATCCCATCAAAGGACAATGCGGGGTAGTCAGAGTCATTTTCACCCTGACAAAATCCCCTTTTTCCTGCTTGATTATCTCTACATCTTTGATTAATCCCATATCAACTATGCTTATCCCGAGTTCAGGATCCGCCACATCTCTCAATGATTCAATAACATTTTCTCTGCTCAGCGGCCCTTTTCCCGCAGGTTTCATATGCATTTTGAACCATGCAATAGTGCGGGCAAGACCATCTTCAATTCCAATTTTGGGCTCCCACTGCAAAAACTGTTTAGCTTTGGAAATATCCGGCTGTCTCTTACGTGGATCATCTTTTGGCAGAGGAAGATATGTAATCTCACTCGAGATACCAGTAATTTTTAGAATAAGTTTCGCAAACTCAAGGATGCTCATTTCTGCAGGATTGCCGAGATTTACTGGTTCATTCAAATCACTCATCAACAACCTGTAAATTCCCTCCACAAGGTCATCAATATAGCAAAAACTCCTGGTCTGCGTTCCATCACCATAAACTGTTAAAGGTATATTATTTAAAGCCTGGTAAATGAAGTTGGGCACAACTCTGCCATCGTTTAACCTCATGCGGCCACCAAAAGTATTAAAAATCCGAGCAATTTTAACATTAATTCCATAAACCCTATAGTATGCCATTGTGAGTGCCTCAGCGAATCTCTTCGCTTCATCGTAGACTCCCCGTGGCCCAATTGAATTTACATTTCCCCAGTAATCTTCTTTTTGTGGATGGACAAGTGGGTCACCATAGATTTCAGAGGTTGAAGCAAGCAGAAACACCGCCTTCTTTGCCTTTGCGAGTCCCAGGGTATTGTGTGTACCTAATGACCCAACCTTCAAAGTTTGAATTGGAAATTTTAGATAGTCCACAGGACTTGCAGGGGACGCAAAATGTAAAATGTAATCAATGCCCCCATTAATCTCAATTGGTTTGGTTACATCGTGCTCAATGAATAAAAAATTGGGATTGCCCTGAAGATGTGAAATATTAGAAGGACTTCCTGTTATGAAATTGTCCATGCAGAAAACCTGCCAGCCTTTTTTCACTAAAATTTCACAGAGATGCGAACCAATAAAACCTGCACCCCCGGTTATTAAAACCTTCACCTTTCCTCCTAAGAAAAGGGGACGCTTCTATTTTTTTAAAAAAATAGAAGCGTCCCCTTTTCCTACTCCTTTGTAGATGAATCCCAATTTTTTCATTTTCTCATGGTCGAAGATATTTCTTCCATCAATAATCACCGGCACTTTCAACAGTTTCTTTATTTTTTTCAAGTCCAGGTTCTTGAATTCGTCCCATTCTGTAAGAATCACCAGGCAATCGCTATTCATCGCAGCCTCATAGGCATCCTGACAAAACTTTACTCCATGAAGTATTTTCTTTGCCTCTAAAGTTGCCGCAGGGTCAAACGCTTTTATTCTTGCTCCCTCTTGCTGCAACATTTGAATTACATAGATGGAAGGAGCAAGTCTCATATCATCAGTATTTGGTTTAAATGCAAGGCCAAGTACTCCAATTACTTTATCCTTCAAAACCCAGAGCGCCTCTTTAACTTTTTTTACTAATATTTTCCTCTGCTCTTCGTTTACTTTCTGCACAGCTTTCAGAATAGTTAGCTCATAGCCATATTTTTCTCCAATATGTATGAACGCAGCAAGGTCTTTTGGAAAACAGAAACCACCGTAACCCACCCCTGCACTAAGAAATGCTTTGCCTATCCTGGGGTCATATCCCATCCCCTGTGCAACTTTTACAACATCTGCGCCGACTTTTTCACAGAGGTTAGAAACAGAATTGATAAATGAAATTTTTGTTGCCAGGAATGAGTTTGAAGCATGCTTGATAATCTCGGCAGTGGAAAGGTTGGTGATAATCTTTGGGCAGTTAATCTTCTTGTAGATTTCAAGAAGTATTTTCTTTGCTCTTTCGTTCTCCACTCCTATTACAATTCGGTCGGGCTGAAGAAAATCTTTAACTGCACTACCTTCTCTCAGGAATTCAGGATTAACTCCGACATCAAATTCTGTATTGCCTTTATTGTAAAGATTTACAGTATGCTTTATCCACTGCCAGGTATTTACCGGTACAGTGCTCTTCTCCACAATCGTGCGATAATCATCAAGACTATGAGCAACTTCCCTTACTACTTTTTCTACGCTGGATAAATCTGCTTCACCATCTTCTCTGGGTGGTGTTCCAACACATATAAAGACTACTTCTGAATTTTTTACTCCAAACTTAATACTTGAAGAAAAAGATAGCCTTCCTTTCTTTTGATTTTCCCTGATAAGTTTTTCCAATTCCGGCTCATAAAATGGAACTGTTTTTCTCATTAAACCTTTAATTTTTTTTATGTCGTTATCAACACCGATTACCCTGTGACCTAACTGGGCAAATCCTGCACTTGTAACTAAACCTACATGCCCGATGCCAATTACACAAATTTTCATCATCACTCCTTGTGGTTGTAAAATTCTATTCTTGGGAAAAGAGGATTGCCTTTTCGCACACTTATGCCTGGCTTCATCAACCCCCATTTCAAATCACTCAACCGTTTCTCCTCTATTTTATCGTCCATTCCAATCTGACTGTACATTTCCGCTGCCTTACAGGGCATAAATGGAAAAATAAGAATAGCAACGATACGCAAAGATTCCATAAGCGTCCACAGAACAGTATTAAGCGCAGGGGAATTTTCTTTCTTTAACCTCCAGGGTTGGGCATCTTCAATATATTTATTTGCCCGATTGATAAACTGCCATATTGCCTCAAGAGCAAGGCTGAAGTCCAATTTTTCCATTAATTCATTAACTCTTTGTAAAATCTTCACGGCATCCTCAACAACCTGGTCATCCATTTCTCTGGGTTGGTTAGAATCGGGCACCACTCCCTGAAAGTATTGTTCAACCATTGAAATAGTCCTGTTGAGAAGATTGCCGAGGTCATTTGCCAGGTCTGCGTTAAATCTCTTTTCCATAGCAGAAATAGAAAAATTTCCATCCAGGCCAGGTGAAATTTCCCTCAAGAGAAAATATCTTAATGCATCAGCTCCATATTTTTTTACCAATACATCAGTATCCATAACATTTCCCAGTGACTTGGACATCTTCCGACCTTCTGCCATCCACCAACCATGAGCAAAAACTTTTCGCGGCAATGACAATCCTGCTGCCAGCAATAAGGATGGCCATATCACTGCATGAAATTTAAGAATGTCTTTTCCAACAAAATGAACATCTGCAGGCCACAAATATTTAAATCTTTTTTCGTCGTCAAGATAACCAGCTGCAGAAATATAATTTAAAAGTGCATCAAACCAAACATATATAGAAAGCCCGGGCTCCTCTGCAACCGGAATTCCCCAGGAAAGTTTGCTGCGGGTTATGCAGAGGTCTTTTAATCCCTCTTTAACAAAGTTTATAACTTCGCTCCTGCGGGACGAAGGATTGATGAAATCCGGATGTTCATTGTAATATTGGAGAAGAACATCGCCATATTTTGAGAGTTTAAAAAAATAACCTTCCTCCTCAAGTTTATGAACTTCTCTATTACACTCCGGGCATTTGTCATCTTTTAACTGAGTCTTTGTCCAGAAAGATTCACAGGGAACACAATACCACCCGCTATATTTTCCTTTGTAGATATCTCCAAAACTTACAAGATTTTGAAAAAACTTTTGCACAACTTTAATATGTCTCTCTTCTGTTGTTCTGATGAAATCGTCATAGGAAATTGAAAGAGATTGCCAGAGGTTTTTAAAATGAACAACCATCCCGTCTGCCAGCTCCTGAGGTTTTACATTCCTCTTGTTTGCTTCTGCTTCTATCTTCTCGCCATGCTCATCTGTTCCTGTAAGAAAAAATACATCGTCCCCTTTTAGTTTTCGATAGCGGGCTAATGTATCTGCCACCACACAGGTATATGCATGCCCGATATGAGGCTTATCGTTCACATAATACAAAGGCGTCGTTATATAGAATTTACTCATCGTGAAATATATATCTTATCGTATTACCACAATCTTACCAATCTTCTTTTCTTTTGTATCATCAGTTAAGAAGTAAATGTACACTCCACTTGAAACTGGTTCATTGTAATTGTTTTGTGCATGCCAGTCATAATTACCACTGAGGTTATCCTTTTCAAATATAAGTTCACCTGCAATGTTGTAGATTCGTAGTTGCACATTTGAAGTAAGTCCTGTGAAGCGTATGGCTGTGTGTCCAGGACCTGGCTTGAATGGAACTGGATATGCATAAGCATCCTTTATGGACTTAACTTGAATATTAGGAGATACGAGGGCACGCATTGAAGAAGAGCTTTGAGTGGATGTATCTGGGGCACCAATCTTAATTACCCTATTATTGTTCTCATCTACAATTAAAAGATTACCTTTCTTGTCAATAGTGAGTCCTGCAGGCTTATTGAGGAATAAATTTGGACTATCCCCATTTACTGACAAGAATTTTGCAACAAGATTTCCATATTTATCAAACTTTGCAATTGAATCAGAATTTGTATTTGAAACATAGATATAGCCCCTGGAATTGACAATGACAGAATTTGGCTTGTTAAGACCTGTTACAACAAGCATTGTTTCGCCATTTGAATTCAATTTCACAACCCTGTCATTGTTTCTATCAGCAATATATATGTTAGATTTAGAATCCACAAATACACCTTCTGGTTTATTGAATCCAGTGAATTGGGCAAGGAATGTACCATGTGAATCAAACTTCTGAATTCTGTCATTGTTTCTATCAGTAACATATAATTTGTTCTGGCTGTCAATGAAAATTCCTTCTGGCTTATTGAATTCAGAAGGATTATGCCCATTTTTGCCAAATGAATAGAGGAAATTGCCATTCAAATCAAACACCTGTATCCTATCGTTATTCCTATTAGCAACATATATTGCAGGTGATTCACCTTTTGAAATTGCAATACCACTTGGCCCATTAAATTCTTTTTCCTTTTTGCCATGCTTACCGAATTCGAGTATGAAATTGCCTTCAGGGCTGAATTTCTGAATTCTGTGATTAAGACTATCAGTGATGTAAATATTTCCTGTATCATCCAGGCAAATTCCATATGGATGGTTGAACTTGCCCTGTTCTTTTCCTTTTCCTCCAATTGTTAGAAGCAATTCTGGTTTTCCTATATAAATTGAGGGTGAGTCAATGGAAGTGTTATTTACTCTATCAATTGCGGTTATCCTTAAGATATAATAACCATCTGCAAGCCCTAAAGTATTCAGGATTGCAAGTTCTTGATTTGCTTTTTGCTCACTACTCTCTATAATTGTCTGCCACTGTGTATCTGGTTCACCTTCCTTCTTAATTTCAACTCTGTAATTCAAGAAGTGCTGGTCAAAGACATTTCCAATTATTGGAACTGTCTCATTATTTATTATTTTGCACAAGCCATAATCCTGTTTTGAAGGAGAAGTTAGTTCACAGACTGGTGCAATGTTATCTAAGAACACTGTCCTTGTGTTTTCCTTTTCCTTATTTAAAACATTGTCAGTGCTATAATATGAGATTGCGTGAATTCCATAAGTAAAACTTTCAGAAGGAATGTTGAAAGAAGAAACATATGTAGACCATGTTTCATTGTCTATCCTGTAGTATGTATTTGCTATTCCTAAACCAATGCTATCACCTACCTCAATTAAATCATCTATTACTGTAAGGGTAAATGTAGTTGTGCTTGAAATAAGTGTGGGTGTTTCGCCGTATTTCGGCTCACCAATAGTTATACTTGTCCTCGGTGGAAGAATATCGTGAATTATTGTAAATTGTCCACTCGTCTCAACTCTTGTATTTTCAACAAAATCCTTTACCTGCACCGTCAATATCCACTGACCTGACGGAATATTCAATGGGTCTGTTTCCCAGCCATTATACACAGGAATTGTTTCGCCACCAGTGTCAATATGAGTAAGGAATGTAACAACCTGCGGATCCGTATCAGCATTGTCAATTACAGTGAAGTCAATTTTTAATTTATCCTTCTTTGCCACATAGGTTTCGCCTGGAGAAGGAACATTAATTGTAATGGTGGGGGCGGCATTGTCTACGAATACAGTGATTGATTTTGTTTCTTCGGTATTTCCAACTTTATCAATGCTTCTGAAGTATATCGTATGAGTTCCTTCACCAGTAATATTAAATGGCAAAGTGTATGTATCCCAAATAGTTTCTGTTTCAGATCTATATTCTGTCTTTGCTACACCCAGACCGATACTATCTCTTATTTCAACCAAATCATCTACTGCAGAAAGAGTGAGTGTTGTTGCACTTGTGACAAATGCTGGGGTCTCTCCATATTTTGGCTCGCCGATTACAATGCTTGTCCTGGGTGGGAGAATATCGTGGATGATAATAAATGGACCACTTAATGGACCTCGGCTTTCAGTGGAAACATTACCCACAAAATCTTTCGCATAAACTGTCAATATCCATTCGCCAGAAGGAACAATGAATGGTTCAGTTTCCCAATAACCACTATAGATAGGAATGGTTCCTGCACCGGTAGCAGAAGAAACCAGAGACGCAAATATTCGAGGATTAGAATCGGCGTTGTCACTTACAAGAATATTTATTGTAAAGGTATCTTCCTTAGAATAGAATATATTAATTGTTATCGTAGGAGCAGTATTATCTACGAACACAGATATGGATTTTGTTTCCTCAATATTTCCCAAGTTATCAATAGCATGGAATAAAATAGTATGCGTTTCTTCGGATTCAAAAGAAATATTTATTATTGAAGAAGTATCGCTTTTCCACTCGCTACCATCAATTTTATATCCAATCCTGTTTACTCCAGCAAAGGTGTCATAAGCAGTAAGTCTAATCATTGTACCTGAAGTAATATATGCTGGCGCAGTGCCATGCTGAGGTCCAACAAGAGTCAGTTGAGTAGAAGGAGGAGAATTATCGACAATCACGGTAAACATATTGGGGATTAACTCCGCATTTCCCATTGTATCAAAAGCATAACAGGAAATAATATGAACACCTTCGGTAGGTATAGTAAATGGACCTGTATATGTATTCCAGACGGTTTCAGTATCGAGTCGGTATTCTATTCTTGCCACTTGCGCTGTATCCCCGACTACAACAAGAGAAATAGTGCTTGCAGAAGTAATAACGGTTGCTTTCAAAATTTCACTGTAATATGAAGGGCTATCAATACGTACATCAGTCTTGGGCGGATTACTTACCATCACAAAAAACATTTTATTCTCTTCAATGTTTCCTGCTCTGTCAACAGCCCTATAATTTACAAAATGCATTCCTTCAGAAAGAGAAAAAGAATCTGCATAAACTATCCACTGTCCTCCATCAACTTGATACTCAATAACTGCAATTCCTGACGAAACTTTATTTACCTCAGGGTCAGTAGAAGTAATGGTGTATGTATTTGTAGGTGAACTATACAGGTTCTTGTATAAAGAAACTGATGGCGTAAATGCACTCTGCGGTGGAGTAGAATCCACCCCAATCCATCCTGCTCCCTGTTTATACCTCATAATTCTATTATTCGTAGAATCGCTAATATAGAAATTCTTGCCGCTGGAGTCTATTAGGAGTGACATTGGCGTTGTAAATTGTGTTTCGGTGTCATAACTTCCAGAAATCTGAGATTGCGTATCATAACCAGATATTTTCATTGAGAAAGTCGGGATTTGTGGATTGCCTATGTTATCGAATTGTGAAAATTTCTGGATGCTGTGTTTCCCGATGTCAGAAACATAAATATATTTTTCACTTGGGTCAAGAGTAATTGCTTGCGGAGAAATAAATTGCTCCCCATTTAAAATAAATGGACCAAGTTTCCAGATAAAATTGCCGTTTCTATCAAATTTCTTTACACAGGAATTTCCACTATCCACTACATATACAAATCCGAGGGAATCTACATAAATATCGATCGGCTGTGACAATTGAGTATCTTCTCCTGTATTTCCTGAACCAATCTTTAATACAAAATTTCCATCCTTATCAAATCTCTGGATGCAATTCTTTTCTTTATCTGCAACATAAATGTTTCCTGCAATGTCTAAGGAAATGCTTACCGGATTTTTGAACTTACCATCTTCATCTCCATAGCCACCCCTTTCCCATATCTTCCAGCCATCTGAATTGAATTTGTACATAAGAGGAATGGGACCAGGAATAGTAGGATCTCCAGAATCTATAACGAGGATATTTTCTTCGTTATCAATTGCAATGTCTCTGGGTGATTTTAGAGACGCTTCACCAATCTCGCCAAATTTTGAAACAAATCTACCATCTGAGGTGAATTTTTGAATCCTGTTATTTCCCATATCGCAAACAAGGATGTTTCCTCTATAGTCAATTGCCATACCGAGTGGATAATTAAACTTGGCGTTCCCTGCTCCAAACTCTCCAAACTTCAGGAAATATACCATTGTATCACTGTTGATTACTTCAGTTGCTTCTGGAAGAAGATTAAATTCAAAGAAATATGCACCATCAGGAACATCTTGACCCATAATGTCTTTTCCATTCCACATCTCAGAATTAATACCTATGTTTTTATTCTTATATTCCCCCATCTTTATCGCATTGTAATTCCAATCGTAAACTTCCATATTTAATGCCTGAGGCTTAGAAAGATTGAAGGAAATTGTAGCAGTATCTTTTTCTGGTATTAGAAATTCCGGATAACTAAGGTTTGTGATGTCCATTGATTCTCTACGTTTGTTGTGCACGATAACAGTTTTTGAATCCTCTCTTGTATTTCCCATGCTGTCTTCGCCAATAAGTCTGATAACATAGATATTATCTTCAATGTTAGAAGTATTCCATGCCCCTAATATGGTATTTACTTTTGTATCTCCTGAAGAACAAATCTCCTTCCAGAAGTATGGGTTTGTGCCAAGACCATATTCAAGAACATATTTCTTAAGATTTGACCTACCGAGATTATCAGTATCAATTGCAGTGCCAATGATATTTACTATTCCACTTAAAATATCATTTTCTCTGGGATTTGAGATTTCTGCTACAGGTGGAACTGTGTCGGGAAGAACAACTGAAATTGTCCCGATTTCAGAAGAATATTTCCAGGTATTGCCATTGTTTCCAGAAAATCTTGTGGTATATTGATATTCTCCTATTGGCAAAGGCCCAATTGTAGTCTTATATTCGTCATTTATTCCTCTGTCTTGGAGATAATCCATATCCATTGTTCTTAAAATACCATTAATTGATTCCACAATTTGTGAAGTGTCTGAAAAATTATTAGAGAATTGCCCGTCTGGTTCATAAGAGGTAGCATAATTTACTGTCACGGAATTTACTACTGGTGAAACAGAAGGATTGTCTGTTGCCATCTGACATCTGAATTGAACCCATTTTTTATCCGGTAATCCATATATCTTGTGTCCATTGTATGCCCTATACCACCTTGCTGAAGATAATTTTTCTTTTGGATCCGCAGTTCTAACATCAAAAGTAATATTTTGCCCGTTAGTATTATAATCTGCTTCAAAAATGCCGTAGTATGGAGTATCTACTCCACTATTATGAGCAGCAGAAACATAAGTACCTGAAGTGTAATAGTTTCCTAACGTATATGCGCTTCTTGTCGGTGAGCCATCTGCATAAAGAATAGAATGTTCATCCTCTGTTAATGCCTTTCCTTCCCATATGATTGGTTCATCAATTACACCATTAAAATACTCACTGGGGCTATTATTCCTCGTCCAAGCACCAATTCCAAGTATCTGAGCACCAGCACTTGCACTCTCTGTATATGTCCCAGAACCAACCAGACTACCATCAACATATAATTTTATACTTCCATTGTTATATGTTACGGCCACCAAATGCCAAGCATTATCACGCAAATCAGGCCCCCCATACACGTGTTTCCAGCCACCACTATGTTTCTCACAACTAAATGTCAATGTAGTGCCCACAAGCATCCCCCAACCAAATTGCTCCACATAAGTTGTATTATCTCCTTGCCCCATAACCTGCTTCCTGCTTCCAGCATCATACGTAGGTATCTTGACCCATGCTGAAACTGTAAAAACTGACGACGACGAGATGCTATGATTTGGAGTTTCAACCCACTGAGCCAAACCCGTAACAAATTGCCTTGCGTTACCAATCTTACCATCTACAACTGCTGGACTATTATGAGGAGTCCCGTTATTGTCATTAGAAGTTTGATCATATAAAGTTCCACTTGTTTCTTCAAGTTGCCAAAAAGCAGTTATATTAGATAATTGAGGAAGTCCTAAGGATAATTTTACAGCTCCAGGACTGCTGATACCTTCAGTGTGATAATATGTACCGGCCTCCCAATCGGCTTGAGAATCGACAAGAAACTGGGAAACAGCAGCCTCAAGCTCAGTAATCCTTAAGTTATCAAAAGATACTTTTGCGTTATAGGTAACAAGAGCAAACCCACCACTTAATAGACTATCATCTCTTCCCCAAATTTGCCACTCAGGAGGTTCATTTTGACCCTTTTGCCACATTTTGGCATAGAAATAACTACCCATGACTTTAATCTTTAAAGTAACCCATTCATTATTCAATTGAGGGAAGGAATACACAGTAGCAGGAGTGTATAAATCAATAGGGGAAGAACCTTCTATAACTTTTTTAATTTTAAGTTTTCCTTCGCTCCAACTAAGCAAATAGAAGTTATTTTCATCAATCAACCGGAATGCCATACCTAATAATTCAGAATTTTCTCCTTCGAATTTTGCGTCTACAGTTGCAATGTATGAAGAATAACCCGGCCAATTGCCTGGCAATCCAAACATATATCCTTCACTTTCCTGAGTATATACTCCTTCCTCTATTTTATAACTTCCCTTCTTGCTTAACCATACCTGTCCTGATATACTTTCACCCTTTCCTGCACCATCTGTCACACCGGGAGAATAAACTTGGCAGAATATAGTAACAGTTTCTGTATTATTCATTTTTATAGGTTTATCTGCACCAGGATAAAGACTAACTACACTTGCTATTTCAATAAGTGTAGCGCTGGCAGAATCAGAATGCGAGCTCTGGTTTCTTGCTAAATCTACTGCTGTAACTGTGTAGACAGGAGACTGATTACCTAAAAGTAACCCGCCCTCATATTTATTATTAGTTGTTGTATCAATAGCAATTCCGTCGCAATAAATGACATAATAAGCAAAATCAATCTCGCGATTATGGTCCCAGGTTAAATATATTGGCTCATCTGGTTGAGTAATAGTAATATTTAGACCTGTGGGTTTTGCAGGTGGTTCGGTATCACTCTGGATATTTACAGAAGGAATGTGCGATTTAGAAAGGAAGAAATAAGAAAATCCCTCAATCTGAGCGGTAACGGTATATGTCATTGTATCAATGTAGCAGGGAAGATATTTCAATTCCTGTGTTGATGGATGAAACACAAACAGACCAAGCATTGTTTCTGGAAAAGTAAGTTCACTAGGATCATAGTGGAAGGTAAGAGTTGCTGGCTTTATGACTTCGCCGTTTGTGTCCGTGATAAAATCCTCTTTTGAAATTGATGGGGAAAATATAAAGGTGGGACCTGTGGGCTGAAAATCAGGATTAAAAACAGGAATTTCAGAAGAATCCACTACAGAAATTGTAACCAATTTATCAGATTTTAGTGAGCCCCGAGGGAAATTAATTGTTGTCTGGGCATATGGGTCAGTTGCTACCCCACCATTCTCTGCTGAAATTAACTGTCCGATTTGCAGAGTTGTCTTTTGTGATTCTTTCAGATTTCTATCGCCATCAAATACCGTGAGAACAAGAGTATATATTCCATTAAGTCTTGTAACATTCCAATATGCTAATGTTCCGGTATCCACAGGAACATTTGATTCTTTGATAAGATTCCACTTTTCGGGTGATTCTCCTTTTCCATATTCCAAGTAATATTTGGAAAAACTACTACAATTAGCACTGCCTGTAATTTTAATGAAAGTTTTGCCACTGTATGGAATTTTCAAACGGGCAGTAAATCGGTCATCAAAGGTATACGTGGTAGTATCTACACTTACAACTAAAGTCTCTCCCTGAACTTTACCAGACAGATCGGTAAGTAAAATATCTGAATTAAGGGAGTTTGTTCCGGGATAATAAGGACCACTAATAACCCATTTGCTATAATGTGGTTCATAAATAAGATCACAGGGAGCATAATTTAACTTTTTAAAAATATCTATCGAAGAAGTTTCACCATAATAAATCACATTGTCGGAAGACATTCCACTCGTACTCCAGGCTTCGGACACATCAGTGGAAGCAAACAGCATGCCAGTCCTGCTATCAACAGTATCTGTATCGCCAATATATGTAGCCACAGTGATGCTGGTATCTTCCGTTGAGTACCGTGTGGAGGGATAATTGATGCTTAAAATATCTGGCCCCCCAGAGCCAATTCCCCCTGCATATGAAGTAATATATTTTCTTCTCTGTGTCAGATTGACTCTACTAGTTCCAGTTTCAATTTGTTGCCATTCTCGAGTGGTAGGCACATTCCACCAAACTTTAATATTTATCCGTGGATTGTTAATAGTCCAGCTCCATGGTGCCAATATCCAGGCGTACATATAATAACTATCTGGATTAAGCCATTGACTACCATAACCTTCATACCATCTGAAGAAGTAAGGAGGGAAGAAAATAGGATACCACCATGTCGTCTCATTATGAGAAGGACTTACGCCTATGTAGGGATTAAGACATTGTGCACCAAAATCCTGCGCTCCAAAAGCCTGAAAATCTCCATATATCTTAATATATGTAGTGACATTTTGCCCGTATGGAATATAAAACAATTTTTGGTCACTTGTGCCATCCCACGCCCCACAGGTAATATATAATTCTTGGTTTTTCTGGGTTGGATAATATTCTATTCCCCTTGCTGTTATAGTATATCCAAAATGTTGCCAGGGATAATAAACTCCGTTTCCTGTAGCACACCACCCAAAATACGGCTTGCCATCTTCGACACCGTAATTGAATATTGAAGAAGCAAGGTTTGCCGGAGGATTTATGCCTCTATCCAGCGTAATTCCTGCAACTTCGGTATCTACACTTGAACCTTTCCTTGCAGAGAATACGCAGGTATAAAATCCAGCAGTACAAGGAGAAAGGGAATCATTTCTCCCATTCCATTTTGCTGTATGGACTCCAGCAAGGGTTTCTGAGATAAATGTTTTTATAGGAGAGGCAGTTGTATCTGTGCCTGGATAAATCCTTAAGTAGGAAATATCTACATCTTTTGAAATAGTGTATGTGATAACCGCTGTATCCTTAATTCCATCAGTGTCAGGAGAAAAAACATCAGGAGAGACGTTTATTTCTACCTTTAAGATGTTAAAAACATTTAGTGGGGCCACAATGGTGGTTTTTGTATTCCCTGCTTTATCCTGCACTGTCAGGCGAATGGCATAGGTATCATCTGCAATATCCCAAGTATTCCATGATGCCAGAGTTCCTGAAGTTACAGCACTTGTTATGGTATCACCTGTACCGTTCCATGATGAAGGTGTTTCTCCCCAACCATATTCAACCAGATAAAACCCGAAATTACTGTTGCTAACATCAGCAGTGCCTGTAATGTCTACTACACCAGAAACACTTCCAAGTGAAGGCGAAGTAATATTTGCTGTTATATCTACAGAGGATGTATCCCTGGTTATAATCATTCCTTTTTTATCAGTAAATGTTTCGCTTGCAGTAATAGTGCACCAGTAATTCCCATCAATCACTCCTGTACCACCCCATTCAACAGAATGACTTCCTGCAGGTTTATCTTCATTTACAAGGGTGGCAATAAACACTCCTGTTTCATTATAAATACTAATGTTAATATGGGTTTTGACTGGAATTGAATAATGAATTGTTGTTGTATCTTTTATACCATTATTATCCGGGGAGAATGGATTTGGAGAGGCACTGAAATTATAGATTTCAAATACATTGTCAACGTTGACATTCACTGTTGCTGTATCCAGAAGCAAACCATCGGAGTCAAGAATATTCATTTTAAGGACATAGTTTCCATTTGGAACCTGCATTGTATTCCAGGTTGCAAGAAGTCCGTTTGTAATCTGAATAAGGGAAACATTGGGGTCAGTGCACCAGTAACTGGATGGAACCGGTATCGGTGTCCAGGAGGAAGTATCTGGAGACAAAGCATAAAAAATTGAATATCCAGCGAATCCCGCAGGGTTAACAGCATTCCCATATAATGAAATCACTCCATTTATTGTTTCACCATCTTTTGGAGAAGTAATTCCGATTGGAATCTTACTTTTTACTACTACACAAGTTCGCTCTGCAATATTCCCAGCCCCATTCATCACTTGAATCTTAATAACATATGCTCCATCAGGAACAGTATCTCCGCTATCGTTCTTTCCATCCCATAATTGTTCAAAAGAATTGTAGTGACAGAGTTTACTCTGCACATATGCAAGCGTTTCTTCCTTATTATTTGATAACACTCTCACAACATTGCTATCCTTATCTATTATCTTCGCTATTACCCAAACCTTGTTTGATGAACCGTCGCTGATATTATAATATAAGGTAGTGGTATCGCGATTTACTTTGCCGGGGGTGAATATAAAGGGAGAGCAGAAGGGCTGGGAAATCTTTGGTGGAGAATTGTTTGGCAATACTACAAATGAATCACTGAAATCATTTATGGGAGCGATGAGAATAAAAGAATCTGGCTTGTTTTCAGAATAAACTAATTGTAGTTTGCCTGAAACAATTTTGTATAGTCCTAAATTATTCTTGATTAGTTCAGTATCAGCAATTTCATCTCCTGTGATATCAAAATCAATGTCTTCGTAAGTGTATTTGAATTTTAGGCTGGCTTTTTGTTTTTGACCAGAAGTATCAGCATTAAAATCATCTGCTGTTAACCCGGGTTTAATCTCATAAATATGCCCAACTGGTTTGAATAATGGGTTTGGTAATGTAGTAGCAAGGTTTACTTTGCTTATTGTATCAAGGGGTGAAATTGTAATATAATTCCTTCCTTTTAATGCCTGCGGTGGAAACCACAGTTCCATTTTCCTATAAGAGTCATATGCTGTAGCACTCCAGTTATCATCTGTGCCCGGGACTTTTGTTCCAAGATAATATGTCGTTGAATTCACTTCCTGCCCGCTGATTCTGCATTTTACTTGATATTGCCCATTTAATCCTGTAGTTTGCCAAGTGTATAATGTACCGTACATCGGACCCGGGATTTTACTTGAAAAACTTTTCACATCCCAAACAGTTGGATTTTCTCCTTCTCCAATTTCGATGTTATAACCATTCCACTGACTCGCATCTGCATTACCTTGTAGTTTTACAAATGTCTTGCCTTGGTAATCATTGTTTAACTTTGCCTTGAACCTTGTCATTCCTTCTATTTTGTAGTTGCCTGATTCATCAGGCTCAAGTAGGTTTCCATTTTCATCAAGGAATACAATGTCTGGATTTATCTCCCCATTCAGATATTGTGGTTTGGATAACTTGTAGGTATTTGTTGGCAAATCTATATTTTTCTCAGGTAATGCTCCCCCATAGTCACCAAATGAAAGAGATTGAACTTCTGTAGTTATGACACTGCCACTTGAATCAAGAATAAAATACTGAAATTGTGATGAGTTTTCAGGAATCAATATCATCCCATCCCTGGGATAGGAAATGCCAACGAGATAGATATTATGGGGGTTGCTGGCACTATAATAATTGGCAGGGTTGTTTGCCATTACAAAAACAGTGTTCTTGCCTCCAGCAGCTAATGTGGCAGTCTCTGAAAAATATCCAAATGTATCAAAATCAATTTGTTGAGCTATTTGATTACTGAAAACTAGTTTTGCGTCTAACTTATGCAATAAATAATCCCAGAGATTGCCAGTGATAATTATCCCCGGTTTAGTTATATCCTGCAGGGTATTATTTGCCAGGGGCTTGCTATCTGATGTGAATAATACCACATTGCTTATTATCGGTGGATCCTCCAGGGCTTTAAGAATTTCTTCGTGAGCTCCTATTATAGAGCCGTGATTTTTATCCTCAACAAGCCAGTGACGAGAATTTTTTAAAACATCGACTCCATTTGGAAAAGGAGTCTCAAAAATACTGCCACCGCTTGCTAATGCACTACCTTGCGCTACTAAACCATCGCCATCTGTAAAAGTTGATGGAATACCACCAAGACAAAAAATATTTGCTATATTAGCAGCTGTTCTCCATCCCAAGCCAAGTCTACCACCAATTAATCTGTAGTCTAAATTTGTAACTATTGGATTTAGGGCCATATTATTCAAACCATAAGAACCACATATATCTCCGCTGAAAGGATGCATTTCCAAGTTTCCTGGATTATAAAGAGGAAGAGTTATCCCATAGACAAGTCCAATTGAAAGATACCAAGGATATATTTCCGTTATTATAAATGTAGCCCATGGTAACATCCAACCACAGAAAATATTGGTAGGCGGGGTAAGTGCTAACACATACATTATGGTGGCGGCTAAAACCATTCTCGTAGGGGCAACACCTACAGCATTCATAAAATCAGAACCTAAATGAGGTGTGGCAACTGTAATTAATTTGGCTATATGGTGATTGCTAGGATGATCTTGAATGTACTTTCTAGAATTTAATCCCCCCATACTATGTGCAATAATTACAACTTTTACATCGTCGGGTGATTGGAATATTTCGGGATATGCTTTAGACATTATTTCTCTAATGCCTTCAAGGGGTACCTGCCCGGCCTCGCCAGGAGGAGGCCCAGAAACACCATTAATCACCATGTCTAATTCCTCAGAATTATCCAAAATTGGCCCTTTATTTTTTGTGAAGCTGAGCCCAAAAATCGATAGATTGCCTATTTCACTATAGGTCATTTTTAAGGCACTATGGTATTCCACTGGAAGATATCTGCTATTCCTATCACCATAGCAATTAGAGTATAAATTGTTTAAAAAAGTTATGGTACCGAGATAAATAGAATTATCGTACTGCCAACTACCAAAATTTCCAGAATTTCCATGAACCATTAGAATGGGAAATACTTTATATGGTTTAGCTAATAGAAGTGAGGATGTGGATATTAAAATAAATAAAGCAATAAAAATAGTTTTTTTATAGTTTATGTTTTGCATTTTTAACCTCATGTGGTTTCTCAAAACAAAACATTATAAGTAAATTGAATATTTTGCTTTTTTATATCGGCTGATATTTTTATAGGTAAACCATATTTTAGTTGAAGTTCTTTATTGTATTTATCTGCTGCCATGGGGGCGAAGATAATATCAAATGCCCTATTACAAATAGGAATAAGGTACCACGCTTCAGACGCGTGTCCCCAACTACCACCAACTGCTAATATCCAAATAAATTCTGAACACATTAATATAGTTGAAGTAATCTTGTCTCTTGCATAATGATGACCTGCACCAAAACCTACTACTCCCCATAGGCCAGCAATAATGGGAGATTTTCCTTGAATTGCCTCAGCTTCTTCAAGTGGAATAATAATTTTGAGCATCCCCCATTTTTTTTCACTTAATATAGTCATATTTGTGGTATCCCCTTTGAGCATTTCTTTAAAAGCGTAAGAATGCCAGACACTGGGATACCCTCTCCATAACCAACCATCTACATATACTGTAAGAACTTCAGAATCTACATGAATGATTTTAGCCTGGATTATCTTTCGATTGTTAGTCAAATAAATTTCATCCTCATACTCCCAACTAAAACATAAAGTGGGAGTAAAAAACAGTATTATGCATATAAGAATATTCTTTATCCGACTTTTGTTACTCACTCCTGTCTCCTCTGTTTTGAATTTATTTTACCTCAAATTCCCCATCCCCAATTCCTATATTCATCTGCACATTCGCAAATCTCATTTCCGATTTAACCTGCTGGCCATTCCCAATTATTTGCATCTGCATTACCTTGTAATTTTACAAATGTCTTGCCTTGGTAATCATTGTTTAACTTTGCCTTGAACCTTGTCATTCCTTCTATTTTGTAGTTGCCTGATTCATCAGGCTCAAGTAAGTTTCCATTTTCATCAAGGAAGGTTATATCAGGATTTGTTTCACCATTGAGGTATCGTGGAGGTGATAATCTATAAGCATTCGCTGGTAAGTCTATGATTTTCTCTGGCAATACTCCACCATAATCACCGAAGGAAAGGTGCTGAGGTTCAGTTGGTAAAATATTTCCACCTACATCTTTAGCTTCGTACTGAAATTCTGCTGAACCCTCTGGTGTTAGCACCATCCCATCCCTTGGATATACAATGCCAACGAGATAGATATTATGTGGGTTACTGGCACTATAATAATTGGCAGGGTTGTTTGCCATTACAAAAACAGTGTTCTTGCCTCCAGCAGCTAATGTGGCAGTCTCTGAAAAATATCCAAATGTATCAAAATCAATTTGTTGTGCTATTTGATTACTGAAAACTAGTTTTGCGTCTAACTTATGCAATAAATAATCCCAGAGATTGCCAGTGATAATTATTCCTGGTTTAGTTATATCCTGCAGGGTATTATTTGGTAGTGGCTTGCTGTCGGAAGTAAACAACGCCACATTGCTAATAACTGGTGGATCTTCAATAATTCTAAAAAGGTCTGGAAACTTATGGAAATATGAAACACCACCAAATCTATCTGAAATTTCTTTAGTGTGGCTAACAGTCCATGTATAGTGAGGAGAATCTTTTAAAATATTTACTGATGAAGATTGCCAATTGCTTGCAATTGCACTTTTCCTACATACAACTCCATCTCCTTCGGTTGTCTCACCCCCTAATACACCCAACAAGCAGTTCCACCACTCATTAGTCCACCACCCTAGACCAGCCACAAGGCGATAATCAATATTTGCTGGAACAGGAAGAGTATAATTTAGATTGTTTAAAAAATTACTGTTGGGAATCATTTGTTTTGCTCCAGAAGTATCCAGTCTTCCTGATTTAATTTGGTCATCTATTTCGACAGCTTTTATTCCAAGGGCCCATGCTCCCAAAAAGAAACCTGCACTTGCCCAAGGGCAGAAAACTAAAAGAGCACTACCCGTTGCAACAAAAGCAGCAGCAATATATGTTACATTGTTTCTAATTTCTAACACATGGCTTTTATCGGCAGCAAAACTACCTTTATGAGGTGTTCCTAAAGTTATTAATTTAATTATAGAATGGACATTAGGGTTGGTCTGGAGATAATACCTTGTAGATAATCCACCCATACTATGAGCAATTATAATTATCTTTACATCATCGGGCGTAGGAAATACTTCAGGATATGCCTTTGACATAATTTGCCGAATACCATCCTGTCCTATATAACCATTAATAGCCCGATTAAGCTCTTCAGCATTATTTTCTATCGGTCCACAAGTGTCTGTATAACTAATTCCAAAAACATTGTAGTCCAAACTTAATCGATTATAAGGAAACCAACCTTTACTTCTATAACGGGCATTTCTGTCTGAATATAAATCATAATATGGAGATAAGATACCAGGGACATTTCCGTCTTCTACCCACCCATAAAAATTGCCTGTGAATCCATGAACAAGAAGCACGGGATAGACCTTATAGGAATTTTGAGTATATCCTTTAATCCCAAAAATGCTGATTATTATTAAACTTAAACACACAATTATAGAAGATGTTTTCTGGAAATTCATAAAAATTCCTTCAAAATTCTATTTTTGCAGAGATATAAATATCATTTATTTTTTGATCCAACGAAATTTTGACTGGGAGATTCAATCTTTTTAATTTACGGTTATAATCCATTGATAACAAAGGAGAGACAATGATGTCTGCAGCCCATGAAACCCAGAACAAACATGTTATTAATGTCCGAATTTCAGGGGGAGGATAAGTTCCATAAGGAGGAAAAGGAAGTAGAAAAATAATACTGGTTCCGCATCCCGCTAATATACCTGCTAATAGTGAGTTTTCAGCATAAGCACTTCCTAATCCATGCAAGAAAAATCCCGGACCTAACGCTAAAAGAAAAGCTGTTTCTGGTTTCTTTCCTTCGATATGTTCAATTTCACTAAAAGAGAAAGTCTCACAAAAGGTTGGTTTTCCTAATTTCCATGCATAACAAAGAGTAATACTTTCAGTATCCATATACAGAAAGTCCCCACTAATTTTTTTATCAGTTTTTAATTTCAAATGAAGAATTTCAGCATTTAACTCGCAAAAACTCACTCCACTTATAATTATTCCTATTAAAATAATCTCCCAAAACCACTTTTTCTGCATCGGTATTCTCCTTTATCTTCTTTCAAACTCTCCATCCCCAATCCCCACATTCACCTGAACATTCTCAAATCTCATCTCAGATTTCACTTGTTGACCGTTTGGAAGAAAAGCAGTGGATTCTGTAATTATTGGGAGCCATACACTTTCAATTTGCCTTGTATCTTTTACTTCAGTAATTGCTATTAGCACATTATCTTTACCATAAATCTTTTGTTTTATTGTAATTCCTTTTGTATAATCAATAAACATCTGCGTTTTGAATGGCATACCAAAAGTACCAACAGGAGAAGTGTTTGTAGTGGTTTGTTTTTGAACAAATTCAATGACATAGATATTATTGACCTTGTCGGACAATGATTCATTTAAAGTCACATCAAAATTTTTAAGCATCTTTGTTATATCCGGACCGAAATATTGCTGGCTTGGGTCCATCCCGAGCATCTGGCTAAGATTTATTGTTGTAATTTTGCCGTCAGCAGTTTTCATAGTCATCTTATCTCCAATAATTATCATTATCTGTTTAATAGGAGTAAGTGTTTCCATTTTAACTTTATCTGGTTTCTTAAAATAGTAATTCATTCTCTGAGTCATTGTATTTAACTGTCCTCCCATATATGCAGTAGTCATAATCTCTGCTTTCATATCATTCATTCCTGCGATATTCTGCTGCATCTTATTTAGTATGTCATCCACAGTCACTTCAGCAATAAGCATCCCTGTGTGTAACCATAAACTTCCCATTATCATAAAGAAAGTCATTAAGAAAATTTTGCCCCTTATGTGATTTTTCATATCTAACCTCCAATTTTTCACACTTTTCTCATTTTTTCTCCACCCAATTCTTTTTAAAACCTGCTATTACTATTAAAAGTTAATACCCACCCCACTCCTTATGCTAAGGCAGTCAGCAGAAACAATGGTTGCAACTGGGATAGGTAATCCACTGCCATGTCTTTGGTTAATTGTTAAAGTTGGAAGTTTATCTACACCGTCCACCGTGTATTTTGTTACTTCTTGCTGTGACGCACCAAAAAGCACTTTATCAAGTCTGGCTTCACCAAAAATTGAAATCATCTCAGAGATGAAAAATTCTACACCACCTGAAGCATAACTTCCTACATTGATACCGGAAAGCGTAATTTCCCATTCCTCCTTAGTTCCACCGTTAGTGTATTTTTGGATTACTGTACCAAAGTACGCTCCTGCTCCTACAGAAAAATATGGTTTCAGTGGACCCAGCGTAAATATATGTTTTACACCAGCAGTAATTGGAATCCACGAGCCTTTAAAAGTAAATGCTGTTGTATCGCCTGTACCAAACACGTTATAGAGTTCATTAATTTTTTCACTTTCTATGCCAATTGTATAGCCAGCACCTACCTCGATAGCAAGATTCTCATTTATTTTACATCCAACATCAACTGCAATTGGAAAAC
>Ga0210051_1000526_pt1 | contig 36013 bp, 27 predicted proteins | sample CryGey092014_all_FD_185464 | JGI IMG/M metagenome (GOLD analysis project Ga0210051, IMG submission 185464) | Groundwater microbial communities from aquifer - Crystal Geyser CG23_combo_of_CG06-09_8/20/14_all (SPAdes) (version 2) | ecosystem: Environmental > Aquatic > Deep subsurface > Groundwater...
CTTCACCTCCCTTCTGCTCCTGCGGATCCGAACGGACTTCAAGTTCTTCCCTTCTAAGGACTTTGCGGCTTGGCGTGAGCCGTTACTGTCCCAAATTCCGTTTTGCGGCGGCGGCTTCGGGTCGGTCGGCGAAGTTCTTCACCGTCTTCTCGTAAGCGGCCTTCGCCGCCTCGGCATTGCCGAGGCGTCGGTGGCGAGGGGAATCGGGATCTTCCCGTCCGCCAGTGAGAATTTCAGTTACCGGTTTCACAGACGCCGCCAGCAAGCTATAATAGCGCACTGCTATCCCGACGTGCCAACGAGTGAAAGGAGAGTGCATACACATTGACCATTGATCAACGCCGCCTGAAACTGTACTCACTGCTGGGAGATTTTCCGGAGAGGGATCGTCCCATTACTGCCGAGTTGGTCTCTGAGACGGAACACGACGGCTACGTGCTGGAGACGCTGGTGCTCGACCTCAACGGCATCGAGTTGGTGCCTGCATATTTCGCGAAGCCGATGGGTCTGGATGGCAGGGCGCCCACGGTCGTTTACAACCACGCGCACGGCGGCCAGTACGATATTGGCAAAGAGGAATTCGTGTATGGGCGCGGCAAGGGATTGCAGGATCCTCCCTATGCCAAGGCGTTGACCGACAAGGGGTACTGTGCTTTCTGCATGGACACGTGGAACTTCGGCGAGAGACGCGGGCGCACGGAGTCGGAGTTGTTCAAGGAGATGCTCTGGAAGGGGCAGGTACTCTGGGGGATGATGGTGTATGACGGCATCCGTGGGGTGGACTACCTCTGCTCTCGATCGGAAGTGGACGCGGACCGACTGGCCACGGGCGGCATCTCGATGGGCAGCACCATGGCGTGGTGGCTGGCCGCCGTGGACGAACGCATCAAGGCGTGTTTCGACATTTGCTGTCTGACCGACTTCCATGAACTCATCGCCACCCGCGGGCTGGATGGGCACGGCATCTACTACTACGTCCCCGGCCTGCTGAAGCATTTCACCACCGCGCAGATCAACGCCCTCATTGCGCCCCGGGCGCACCTGAGTCTGGCGGGGAACTATGACAGACTGACACCGCCTCATGGACTCGACCGCATTGACGCCGAACTGAAAGAAGTTTATGCTTCCCTGAATGCGGCTGACAACTGGAAACTCGTGCGTCACGAGATTGGACATTTCGAGACCGCTGCGATGCGGAAGGAGATCATGGAGTTCCTGAAAAAGCATCTGGAGGGATGATCAAGAGACCCCATGGTGCCCGAATGGGCTCGGACAAGGTTAAGGGGGGATGAGAAATGCAACTGGGAATCGAGACTGAAAGGGAAACCGACGAGCGCTGGATCGCGGGCGTGCCGGACCTTCCCGGCGTCCTCGTTTACGGGGAGAGCCGCGAGCAGGCGATCTCCACGGCACAGGCTCTCACTCTTCGCGTAATCGCAGATCGGCTGGAACACGGGGAGCACGTTTCGGGGGTGCAATCAACTTGGACCAATTGACAACACTACACACGAACTTCACCGCATTCGACTGGGCCATCGTCATCGTGTTTCTCGTCGCCTCAACGGTGGCGGGAATGTGGGCGATGCGCTACATCTCCGACATGGAGGACTACGTCGTCGCCGGTCGGTCGGTGAAGACGTATCTCGGTGTTGCCTCGATGATCGCCGCGGAGTTGGGCCTGGTGACGGTGATGTATTCTGCTCAGAAAGGCTTCGCCTGCGGGTTCTCGGCGTTCGCCATCGCGCTGCTGTCGGCGATTGCCGGGTGGATTGTGGGGCTGACAGGTTTCATCGTCGTCCCGTTGCGTCGGATGGGAGTCATGACCATCCCCGAGTTCTACGAGCGCCGCTTCAGTCGCGGGCTGCGCGTGTTCGGAGGAATCATCCTCGCAGCGTCCGGCATCCTGAACATGGGGATGTTCCTGAAAGCCGACTCACTGTTCATTACCAGCGTGGTGGGGATGACTTCGGACACTCAACTAAAAATCACCATGTCGATCATCCTGGGGCTGGTGCTGCTCTATACGACCGTCGGCGGGATGATTTCGGTGGTGTTCACCGATTATCTCCAGTATGCCGTCATGTCGGTTGGTCTGGTGGTCACGTCGGTTATCCTGATGACCCGGTTTGGATGGGGCCACGTCGTCAGCTCCGTTGTGGAGCTGAAAGGAGACGCGGGCTTCAACCCGCTCCTTCCCGAAAGCGGACTGGGGCCCGTGTATCTCGTGTGGATGCTTTTCCTGGGGTTCATTGGCGCGTGCGTCTGGCAGACATCGGTGATGCGCGCCACGTCGGCGGAAAATGAGCATGTCGTCCGACGCACATATTCATGGGGCGCGGTGGGGTTCCTCATTCGATTTCTCATTCCCTATTTCTGGGGCATCTGCGCCCTGGTCTACATGGCGCAACATCCCGACCTGAAAGCCATCTTCCTGCCCGAAGGCGCTGAGGCCGATTCCAGTGTGCAGTTGCGCGCCATGCCCATCGCTCTCAGCAATCTGCTGCCAGCAGGACTGATTGGCTTGCTGACGGCCGGAATGCTGGCGGCCGCCATGTCCACCTACAACACCTATCTGCACACCTGGAGCGCGGTTCTGACGCAAGACCTCGTGGCGCCTCTCTGCGGGAACCAACTGAGTTCCCGGGCACGCATCATAATTGCAAGGATCATCATGTGCCTGATCGCCTTCTTCCTGCTGGTGTGGGGGCTGTGGTATCCGCTGGGAGAACATCTCTGGGATTACATGGCCATCACGGGCGCCATCTATTTCACGGGCGCTTTTGCCACGTTGGTGGGAGGCATCTACTGGAAGGGAGCCAGTCGGGCGGGAGCCTACGGCGCCTTTCTCTGCGGCTTCATCACAGTATTGGGACTGAGTCCCGTGCAGAAAGCGCTGGGCATTCAGTGGCGCAGCGAATACGTGGGACTTGGTGTTACTTTACTGGCGTGTGTGGCGATGGTGGTGCTCTCCCTGCTGTTCCCGGACCCAGAAAAGGAGTGTGGTTGAGCATGCAGGGATTCTGGATTCCCCTCTGGACGTTCATCTGGTTTGCAGGTCTGACGGTCTTCTCCGTGCTGTCCGTGTTTGTCATTATCCTCGGCGGGAAGGACCTCGCGTCTCTGCTGCGGTCGCTGCGGGAGCGGCACAGACAGCAGGAGACCAGTGCTGAAAAGACCCAATGAGGCCGATAAGCCATCTCAACAGGTGAGTCACAGATGACAAGGCAAAGCGAATTGGTGAAGGAAGCTCTCCGACTGCTCGCCGAGAGATGTCCGCGACTTGCAGAGCAATGCTATTGGGCAGGAACCAGCGCGATCGCGCTGGAAGAACTGGGGCATCGGGACTCGATTGACCTCGACTTCCACACCCGAAGAGGTCTGGTTGACGTGCGCCCCATTCTTGCAGAGATACAAAAGGCGTTTCCCGGTTCGTTCGAGGTGATCCAGTCCCCGGATGAGTTTGGTTCGGGGTTCCGGGGTTTGCTGACGCTGCCCAGCGGCGGAAGCATTACCATCGAGGCTCTGTCGAATTTCGAGGAAACCGCCTCACAGGATCTGGTGCCTTCCTCTACCGTCCCGGGCATGGCTCGGGTCTCTTTGAGACGTTATCTTGCTGACAAGATCCAGTGTGTTGTTGAGAGATCGGAAGCCCGTGATCTTCTGGACATCGAGGCTGTGCTCCAACGTCACCCTGAACTGGAACCAGTGGCGCGGGGACTGGTGCTTCAACAAGACGCCTTGCTGCTGTCGGAACGTCTCTTTTCATGGACCGATGAGGAGATTGAGCACAGCCTGCGACCGTATGCTGGCTCGTCGCCGGGTGACGCGAGGCACACGCGGGACTTGTTGTTCCGTTGGCTGAAGTCTGCGAAGGAGACGCGGCCGTGAAGAGAACCTATCGTTTCGTTCAACCCAGTGGAACGGTTGTATGCGCCATTCCCGGAAAAGGAGAGATTGAACTTCCCGTCGTGCAGGGAATCCTGAAGCACGCATCCAGGGAATCGCTCTTCGACCTTCTCAAGGATCCCGATATCGCGCTGAAATACACTCTCGAGGCGTTGCGCGTGGCCCCCTGGTCGGCACTGCAGCACTTCCCCCGGGAGTGGCTCAAGGAGTGCCTGCCGAAAGCAGACTTGCGTGAAGGTAGAGCGCGGGCGGTGGAGTTCATGCTGTCGTGACAGCCACGGCGTCGCTGCCACCACTGACATATTGCAGCGCCGCGCCGGCCCCTCGTGATGCATTCAGTCAACATAGACCGCCCCAAAAGGAGAATTTCATGAAAAGCCCAGCCAAATGCCATGACAGTCTTCGTTCCCACATCGAGACAGTTCCCCTTGTCGACTGTCATGACCACTCCATGGAGTGCGGCCCGAAATACGAGGATGCCATTCAGGTCATCGTCAATTCGTACTTCGTGAGCGACCTGATCGGCGCGTCTTCAGAAGCGGATGTCGGGAAGCTTAACGACGCGAAGCTGTCCGTAGAAGACCGATGGCCCATCCTTGAGAAAGCGTGGAAGCGGACCTGCCACACGGGGTACGCTCAGGTTGCGCGGAGAGTGCTGCAGGAGTTCTACGACGAAGACGAGTTGACACTCGACGCACTGAAGCGAGTCGGCCAGCGATTGGTCAAGGTGGAAGATGAAGATGTGTACGTCGGCATTCTGGACAAGTCCAACATCGCCGTCCGCATCGTCAACAACTGTCCCGACGTGAAAGCCGTGCTCGACGGCAGCCTCAAGCTCGCGCCGCGGTCGAAACCGGTCATTGGCCTGCCGGGTTACCACTCCATCAAGTCGCATGCCGAGGTACGGCAACTGATGGCGCCGCTCAAGAGAACGGTGACATCGCTGGGCGAGTATCTCGACGCCTGTCGGGAGATTTTCAAGGGATTCAGGAAGTTTGGGGCCATTGCCTTCAAGGACCAAAGCGCGTACAGCCGTCCGCTGGATTACGGCAACCCCAGCCGCGCCGCGGCAGAAGAGGTTTTCAACTGGTTCATGTCCGACCCGCGCCGCGTCGCCGCCTATCCCGACGGCGTCAAGCCGCTGGACGACTACCTGTTCCACGAGTTCCTGCGGATGGCGCGGGACATGGATTTCCCGGTGCAGATTCACACCGGTCACATGGCGGGAATCCGGAACGACATCGCCAAGACCAATGCCGTGCTGATGACTCCGGTATTCGAGTTGCACCGCGACGTTCGCTTCGACCTGTTCCATGCCAACTGGCCCTACAGCGGCGAGTTGCTGTACCTGTGCAAGAACTTCCCCAATGTCTCCATCGACTTCTGCTGGACGAACATCATCGACCCCGTCTACTGCCAGCAGATGTTCAAGCAGGCGTTGTCCTCAGTCCCCCATGGAAAGATCCACGGCTACGGCACCGACATGGGCGGGCGCGTCGACTGGGCGTGGGGTCACGCCGCCATCGCCCGGGACAACATCGCCATCGCTTTGGCAGAAATGGTGGAGATGGAGTACTTGAGCCTCGACGAGGCGAAAGAAGTCGCCCATGCCTGGCTCTTCGGCAACGCCAACGAGTTCTTCCGGTTGGGACTATGATGCTCCTTCTCTCCAATGGAGAGGGGACGAGGTGAGGGTCTTCCTTCCCCTGCAAGCGGAGGATGCGGGTAGGTTACCGGCGTGAAGGACAAGAACAAGAGAACCAAAGTGGCCACCGTCCGCAATCTCTGTGTTCCGGCGGCGAACAATCACGCCGGGTTCGGGAGATGGGCTTTTGTGGAGATTGAGGATCCGTGGGATGCGGAGACCCGGATACTATACTCGTTAGGGCTGAAAATTCGCCTTTTGCGAGAATCGGCTATTTGCCGTAGGTTAGAGTTGTGCTCTGACGTGCGGGGTCTATGCGTCAGACCTGGAGGTCTAACCTACGGGGTTCACGGTGGTTTTTCAACCTTAACGAGTATAACTGATTGTCTGCAAACTCGTTGACAAAGACTTGTCCTTCGCGGAAAATGGGCACTCATGGACCGGTCGATGCGCCCTGGGCTGCGTAACTCCCGATACAACCTTTTGACATGGACACACACATGAACTACACCGACGAAGAATTGGCGCAACTGATTGCATGTCCGAAGAGAGTCTCACAACCGCCACGCAGAGAAATGAGGACGGATGGGAAGCACCTGCGCAATGACATGGAACTGGAATCATTGGATGGGCAGCATGGATTCCGAGCTTTCATGCGACATAGCCTGGAGTTCTCCGAGGATTTTTCCCTGGGGATCGTGTACGTGCCGAAAGACGAGCCTGGAAGCTTCTGTCTTATGCGCTGCAACGGGATGCATGGCGGCCACCAAGTACACCCGCACCATTTGAAGTGCCACGTCCACCGGACCACTGCCGAAGACGTGAACGCGGGACGTCGCGTTGAGCGGCACATCGAGCCAACCAGCGAATATGCCGCTTTTCTTGATGCGCTGCGTCACTTCCTGCGTGCGGTGAACGTTCAGGCGGCTGATCAGACACAGCATTTCCCGAATCTAATTCAGGGCGATCTGTTTGGAGGGGAGGACAGTCCATGAAAGCAATAGAACTGCTCCGCGTTCAGTTTGGCGACTTTGTACGGCTGGAAGAAAAGCGACCCAACATCCAGCAGGTTTTCGCGCCTTTATATCACGAGGACGGAGACATGATGGATGTCTTTCTCGATCTGCCCAAGGATGCCGATTTATCGGCGGAGCAACGAATAAGGCTGTCTGACCATGGCATGACGCTGATGCGCCTTTCCTATACGTTCGATCTTGATACGCCGAACAAGGAGAAGATATTCCACCGCATCCTGCTCGAAAACGGCGTCGGGGAGCAAGAGGGCGAGCTGTTCTTGGAGAGCCGGGCGGAGTCCCTTTATCCCGCTCTGATGCAGTTCTCCCAGGCCGTCGGCAAAGTGTGCAACATGCGGCTGTTCCGGCGTGAAACGCTGGCAAGCCTGTTCGAAGAAATGCTTGAAGAGTTCATCCGAGAATCGCTATCCCGTTACCAGCCCACACCATCGGTTTTCCCTCTGCCTGATCGCGACGACTTGGAGGTCGATTGGCAGTTCAAACCTACTGGGACGCCGCTTTACCTGTTTGGCGTCAAAGACAACGCCCGCGCCAGACTTACGGCCATCAGTTGTCTCGAATTCCAGCGCAACAGATTGCCTTTTCGCAGCATGGTGGTGCATGAGGATTTCGACAAGATTGGGCGCAAAGACAAAATACGACTCACGTCGGCGAGCGACAAGCAATTCACCTCTTTGGACGATTTCAGGCAGAACGCTGTGCAATACTTGGATCGGGAGACGGCTCATTAACGGATGGCAACCAACTCATCTATCGAATGGACAGAATCCACCTGGAACCCTCTCACGGGCTGCACAAAAATCAGCCCGGGGTGCAAGCACTGCTACACCGAGCGTATGGCACATCGGCTGAAGGCGATGGGGCAGGCGAACTATGTCAACGGATTCAAGCTGACGCTACACGAGGACGCGTTGAAGTTGCCGCTCCACTGGAAGAAACCGCAGACGATCTTCGTGAACTCCATGAGTGACATGTTCCACGAGTCTGTCCCCGTCGAGTTTATCCAAAGCGCGTTCGACATCATGCGCCGCGCCTACTGGCACCGGTTCCAGATACTCACCAAGCGTTCGGAACGGTTGCTTGAGGTAAGCCCTTTACTGAATTGGGCTGACAACATCTGGATGGGGGTCAGCGTGGAGAATCGGGACTATGCTTTCCGCATTGACCATCTACGAGAGACGGGAGCGAAGGTCAAGTTCCTTTCCCTCGAACCCCTGCTGGGGCCGCTTCCCCGCCTCAAGCTGAAGGGCATTGATTGGGTCATTGTCGGTGGAGAGTCGGGACCCGGCGCACGGGTGATGAAGCCGGAATGGGTTGTTGCTATCCGTAACCAGTGCCAGAAGATGGACATCCCCTTCTTCTTCAAGCAGTGGGGCGGAGTCCACAAGAAGAAAGCCGGACGCGAGTTGGAGAGGAGAACATGGGATGAAATGCCCACCTTTGTACCCCCCTCGAGGAAATGGCTCACCTTAGAGCTGATCCCTGTTTCTGCTTCGAAGGAGTATTCATCACGCTAACCCACATCGGAATCAAGAACTTCAAACGACTTGAGAACGTGGACATTGAGTTGGGCAAGACTGTCGTGCTGATCGGACCCAATAACTCAGGGAAGACAACGGCACTCCAGGCGCTGGCCCTTTGGGATATCGGACTTAAGCGTTGGGTTGAAAGACGAGAGGGCAAAGCCTCCCCGCAGAAGCGGCCGGGCGTAACGATCAACCGTAGAGATCTTTCTGCAATTCCCATTCCCAGCGCCAAACTCCTGTGGAAAGACCTGCATGTTCGAGATGTCCGGCGTCACCGGGGAAAGCAGGAGACTCGCAACATCCGCATTGACATTCTCGTAGAAGGAGTGACCGCCGGCAAACCGTGGCAATGTGGACTGGAGTTCGATTACGCCAACGAAGAGTCTTTCTACTGCCGTCCCTTGCGTCTGTCGGAGGGGGACCAACCCGACCGGATGCCTATCCCTGAAGAAGCAGCCTCCACCAATGTCGTTTTTCTGCCGCCCATGTCAGGCCTTGCAGATCGTGAATTTGTGAAGATGCCGGGAGAGGTCAGCGTGTTGATTGGTCAGGGACAGACTGCGCAAGTTCTACGAAACCTTTGCTTCCAGATTCACGCAGACTGTCCCGATCCCAAAAAGTGGGGCGGAGCCGTTTGGCAGCAACTCGTCGCACACGTGGAGCACCTCTTTGGTGTAACGATACTCCCACCGAGTTATATCGCGGAGCGGAGCGAAATCGTCATGGCCTACAAGGAAGGGAACCGGCCTCCGCTCGACCTCTCCTCCTCCGGCCGAGGTCTGCAACAGACACTGCTCCTCCTCGCGTACCTCTATGCCAATCCAGATTCGGTGCTCCTACTCGATGAGCCCGACGCCCACCTTGAGGTCTTGCGCCAACGCCAAACATACCAGTTACTGACTGAGGTGGCGGAGCAACAGGGATCGCAGACCGTGATTGCCAGTCATTCAGAAGTTGTTCTCAGCGAGGCAGCGGAACGGGATGTCGTGATCGCTTTCGTCGGAAAGCCACACCGCATTAACGATCGGGGGCATCAGGTCCTCAAGTCCCTCACGGAACTGGGTTTTGACCAGTACTACCAGGCTGAGCAGCAAGGATGGGTTCTGTATCTGGAAGGCCCCAGCGATCTGGCCATTCTGCAGGCGTTTGCTGCGACGCTCGGCTATCAGGAGGCGGGGCAGGTGCTTGAACGTCCGTTTGTTCACTATGTCACAACGAACCTGCCCCAAAAAGCGCGCGACCATTTCTTTGGCCTGCGGGAGGCCAAGAAAGACCTCCTCGGTATAGCGATATTTGACCGACTGGAGAAGGAACTGCAGACAGCCACACCCCTCCAAGAAATGATGTGGCGACGGAGAGAAGTCGAGAACTACCTGTGCCTCGAGGTGGTATTGCTCACCCACGCCGTGCAAGGCTGGTCAGAGAATCTCTTCGCACACGCGGAAGCGCCTGAGAGAGAAAAGGCGATGCGGGAATCTATTGAGGAAGTGTCAAAGGCGCTTTCCACCCTGGGCAAACCGGATTCCTGGTCTCCTGACCTGAAAGTAAGCGACGAGTTCCTCGACCCGCTTTTCAGGAAATACTTCCAGAAGCTGAGCTTGCCCAACCTGATGTGGAAGAGCGGCTACCACGAACTCGCACGTCTGGTCCCGAAAGAGAGCATTGACCCCGAAGTGACAGAGAAGCTGGACGCCATTGTGGAAGTAGCCCGTCGAGCGCGACCCAGAGAGGACTGACAATGGCTCGTAAGACCTCAAAGCAACCCACCCACGTCTCATCCCTCAAACACCACGACAAACGCGCGAGCATCCCCACCGAGGAGCTGCGCGATGTTGTGGCGGAGGAGGAGCAGAAGCCGAAGACGATTCTCTATCCCCTTGCCCCGTCGCTCAATCCGCAGTTGGTCTGGAAGGGCAAGGACGAGCGGGATCGGCAATTCCTCGCCGTTCCCGCCGTGCCGGTTTACGTTCAGGAGAAGATTGACCCGCAATCCATCATCGATAGTATCCGCTCCCGTCCCCGCTCCCAGGGAGAGATGACAGGGTGAGGGGAAATCACATGAAAGGAAAACTATCTTGGGTAACACATCACCTGCAAGCCAAGCCTTCCCAATTCGCGCCGTCCAGTTGGACCTCGCGCGGCAGATGGAAACCGTCGATTACGTGTGCCGCTACGCCGATTTCGCCGCGTCCGTCGGATTCAACACGCTGATGCTGTATCTCGAAGCCAGGATCCGGACCGACAGTTTTCCGTTCCGTCCGGTCAACGAGACGTACACGCTCGGGGAGATGGAGACGATCGTCCAGCATGCCGCCAGTGTCGGTGTGGAAGTAGTGCCGGGGCTTTCGACGCTGGGACACGTGGAGCAATTCCTGGCCTGCCCGGAGATGGCGCACCTTGCCGAAGAGCGCGAAGGGCGCGCCCGATTCGGCAATCCGCAGGGATTTGTATTCTGCACCTCGCTTCCGGAGACTTACTCGTTCCTGGAAGCATATATTGCCGAGGTCACACAGGTCTTTCCATCCGAACACATCCACATCGGTTGTGACGAAGTTTGGAACCTCGGCTACTGCAGCCTCTGCCAGGAGCAGTGGAAGCGGAACGGTCTGGGCTCGGTCTTCGCACAGCACATACAGAAGATGGACGAGATCTGCTCCGCTCTGGGAAAGCGCATCTGGATCTGGGATGACATGTACGAGTTCTTCCCCGAGGAGTTGGAGCTGGCGCCGCGGAAAATGGTGATGTGTCACTGGCAGTACGACCGTGTCATTGAGTCGGAAGGAATCAAAGCCCACTTCGCCAACCGCTGGCGACAGGACTGGTTGGGAGTTTATGAAAAGATGGGCTTCGACGCTCTCTTATGTCCGCGGGAAACGACTCCGGGAAACATCCGCACCTTCACTCACTACGCGCGCCGTCATCCGGTGCTGGGAGGGTTGCTCACCCAATGGGAGATGTCCGCCAGCTTCCCCGACCAGTGGAAGCCAACCGTTGCCTATTGCGGAAAGCTGTGGAGTCAACCGGAGCTAAGTTCGGATCAGGCATGGGGAGAAGCATTGGACACGGGCGTCCCCGATGCCAGCGACGCGTTGAAAGTCGCGGTGCGATCTCTCCAGGACTTGCCGACCGCCTATCTGAGCCCCTCGCCCCTATCGCACCTGCGCGGGCCACTGTCATACTCGGAAGGCGTGCAGCAGACTGCCCATCGCGCTTCTCTGCAACTACTGAGAACTGCGCGATCGGCGGAGAGGCCGTCGGCAAACGAACTCATACTGAACGACATCGAGACGAGCGCACGCCTGACCGCGCTGCACTTCACCTTGCGGGAATTGCTCCCCGCGATCTACGACCCCCGCCGCCGCGCCGTGGACGTTCCGCATCTGAGAGACAAGGCCGCCTTCTGCCAGCGAGAACTCGATGACCTTATCTCAGTGTTCGCTCCCCAGCACGAGAAGCGCCGTCCGGGGATGCATCCGGAAGATGGAGGCACGAAGCACCTGCAGTCAGTCAAAGCGGGGCTGGAAGAAGGTTGGGCGCGTCTCGACCATGAGCCGACCGACGAGGACCGGTGGCTGTTGTTGCGGTTGTTTCTGCCAGACGTGTATGGCGCACCGCGGCTGAAAGTGATCGCTCGGTTTGGGGACGAGGAGCGTACACTTGCCGACGGTTCGTTCAAGCCACCCATCTCCGCCCAGGAATGTTACTACACGCTGCAGGTTCCGTTCACCTCTGCCAGTGCGCCGACGGCTGCCGTCGTGGAAGCGTGGGGATATGGTGGGCAGGGGATCACGTTCCTGGAGTTCCAGAATCCCAACACGACCGTCGTTCCAGCGGAGATCACGCATGTCTCCGGCCCCGTCAAAGAGGCGGAGAACATCCTGCGCGATGATTCGAGTTGGACTTACCTGGGGCGTGTTGATGTCCATGAGGCGATGCACGATCCTTCCCTGGCAGAGACGAGAGGGCGAGTCGTTGTGTCCCTGCTCCCCGCTGCCGAGAAGGCCCGGTAGCTTGTGCGCGGAGACGGGAGCCTTGCTGATATGGGCGAAGATGGGGAGTGATGTTTGCCTGTCGCACAATGGGGGCATACTGTTTCGGGCCGCGGTTCTCTGCGGACACGACACGAAGGAGTGATGCGAGAGATGGAGAGTCCAAGGATTCGGGTGAAGGATGGATTCACGCTCATCGAGCTATTGGTGGTAATTGCGATCATCGCCATCCTGGCGGCGATTCTATTCCCGGTGTTTGCCAGGGCGAGAGAGAAGGCGCGCACGGCAACCTGCCAGAGCAACCTGAAACAGATCGGGCTGGCCGCGGTGATGTATGCAACCGACTATGACGGCCGTACGCTCCCAAGCGTGACGGGCACACTGAGTACCGGGAACGTTGCCTACCCGTGGACGGAGTTGCTGCTGCCGTACACGAAGAATACGCAGTTGTTCATCTGTCCGTCGCAAGATCCTGTCGGCAGACCTGACAACAATGGCGCGACATTCCCCGGCAACGCGGTGTACCTCAGCTACACCATGAACTGCATTGCGACGGGTGGTCACTGGGGCAGCCTCAACGGGAACAATACCGGCTACTATGAAGCGGGCAACTACGGCGCGGTCGCTGATTCCAGTGTGGAAGACTCAGCCGGGACAATCATGTTCTTTGACTCGGAGATATACGGAGGCTGGGCTGTCGCGCTGCGAATCTATACTCCCCTGCAAACCGATATCGCCCCTTCGCCGGGCAACAGTAGCGCCCCTGCTTCACGCACCAGCCGACGTCACAGCGAGGGCTTCAACGTAGCTTTCGGAGATGGTCACGTGAAGTGGACCAAGTTCGGTGGCACACAGTGGGGACAGTGGACCATCCAGAAGAACGACTGATCGCCTGCACCCTTGGAGTGGCCATAAACTCCTGAAGCGCACTCGAACACGGACACCGCGGTGCGTTGTGGTTGTGCACTTGAGGTGCCACTGGGGATAACCCGCCTGCAGGCAGCCATCAAACGTTGGTAGCAATTCCGGCAGAAGTGTAGGAGCACACCCAATGACCATTCCCCGCAACGCATACAGGCTGACTACCTTCCTCATCATTGGTCATGGCGTCGCAGCGTGGGCTGGTAAACCGTCCGTGCAGACCCATCCCTGGCAAATGCAGACCTTTGCCATCCACACTCAAGCGCCTCCGAAGATCGATGGCGACCTGTCGGACTGGGACTTCTCGAAGGGGGCCATTGAGATTAACGGGACCAACGCCCGCGAGAACGGCATTCGTGACGGCGACTGGGATGGCGACCAGGACGCCTCGGCGGTTTGCGCGCTGCGCTGGGACGCATCGAACCTGTACGCCGCCGCCCAGGTGATCGATGACCACCCGATGCCTGCCACGAATCCGGTGGACTACTTCGCTGGTAACTCGCCTCCGGACGCGCCGTGGCGGCACGATTCCTGGATGCTCTACTTCGAGACGATCGGGCAGCCCGCGGGGACGGGGCGTTACCACCCCAAACGAACATGCCCCGTGCTCACACACCCGCACATCGGGTTGACTCTGGCCACGGAACAGGCCCGCAATGTTTTTCTGCCGGAAGGGAGTGATTGCCAGACTCGTACCACGAAGACCGGCTACGTCATCGAGTGCAGACTCCCGTTCGCCGCCCTCGGCTTTGATGTGCGGGAGGGAGACCGCCTGCGGCTGGGGCATATTCTGGTGGACGTCGATCCAGACCAGTGGGGCCAGATCGGCGCGCATTTCGGCGGCGGATATGACGCGCGCACGTGGGGACGACTGAGGCTTGTCAGCGAGAAGGGCGTGGGGGCCGACCTCATACTCGGGCAGGAGCGACTCGTTGTCGGGGATGCGTTGCGCATCAAGTGCAGCGCCGACGCGATGGCCGGCGGAAGCGAGTTGAAGTCGATCACCATTTCCGGAGGGGAGGGATTCCGCAAGAGAACGATTCCCGTCTCCGCGGCGCTGCAACCCGGAGGCACGGCGCTTGCCATTATTGCGGAGGTCACAACAGACTGGCCAGCGGGGAGCTATCAAGTCACTGCCGCTGTCGCCGGGGCGACAGTGGCCCCATTGTCCTTCCGTCTGGAAGCCACCCGGTCCCCGGTGCAACCGGAAATCCGGGGAGTTCAGGTCATCCCTTCCGGTTCGGATGAGCGACGCCACCTCCCCTTCCCACTAAAGACCTGGCCTGTCTATGACAACGTGACACGCGGCGACTACCTGACCTTCATCCGCGAACGCAGCGGTAAAGCGAAGGGGACGGCGCGATCCTTCTATGACCGCAATGACAACAACAATTCCGTACTTGTCGAGGGGATGTTCTATGCGGCCTTCGATTATCGTCAGGAGGGCAAACCCGAAGACGCACGGTTTGCCGTCGATCTGCTGAAACGTCTCAACGATGCGGTCGCAGCAGGAACCAGCCTGCAGAAGTTTAGTACCCACGACGTGCGACAGATTCATTTCGCAACGCAATGGTTGAGAGACAGCGCCTATCTCGATCCCATGCTCATCGAGGCAAAGCGCGCCCTGCGCCTGTACATGCCCGACTTCTCGAGCTTCCCCGGCGAACGCAAGGAACGCGGCGCCATGAATCGGTCCATGCACGTGGCATGGAGCGCCGAGTTGGCGCTGCACTACATCCCGGACCTGCCGGAAGCCGACAAGTGGCGTGAGTACATCGAGGCGGTCTGGAACGACTGGTACGAGTACCGTGACATCGCCGAGAATTCCACCAACTACGACCCGATTGACCTTGAGGTGCTCATCGACTGGATTCCGCTCCGCTCCAACCCGGAGCAGTTGTGGAACGACCCGCAGATTCGAGCGGTCTTCGAGCGCCATGTCCTGCGAACCCTCCCTGTCGGAACCATTCCCTCTCACGGAGATTGCTGTCCGTTCAACACCAACTGGCATGGGTGGGTGGCGCCCTTCGAGGTCGCCGCGGCGAAGTACAAGGACGGACGCTATCGCTGGGCCGCGGCGCGGCTGTTTGCGTATGCGCTGACTCATGCGGAGAACATCTGGTCGTGGGGCTACATCGGCAGCATGGGGGCAGAACGCCTGGCGGCCATCTACGACCAGATTGACACATCCGTGCAGCCGATACCCATCGCGCCGGATACTCGGGTCACCCAGCGCCAGCGGGTGAAGGTCGTGCCATCGAGGGATCTCGGACCTGGCAAACCAAGCCTTTTGGTGGAAAGTGAGAAGACGCCGGACAAGGCGATGTTCACTTCAGGGAGCGCCCCGGAAGGGCTTGCGGCGTTCTTTGATCTCTGTGGAGATGCCGGTCACTCGCTCAGCGTTTCTCCGAACCTCTGCGGACTGGTCGACAAAGGCGCGGTGTTGCTCCATGACCTTGGTTACTACGAGAAGGGACCCGAATACCATAACATGGTCTGGCTCGAAGACCTCGAGGGAGTGACTTCCGCCGGGGAGGAACGAACCACGATCGAAGCCATCGTGGATGGCAAACAGGCCAGCTACGGTCGGTTCCGGGTGGAGAACTTTCAGGGATGGCCGGTCACCACTACGCGGGAAGTGCTGTTCGCCAAGAACCATTTCCTCGCTGTGAAGGACACGGTGCATTTCGCTCGCGGATTCCGCTCGCGTCTGGGGCCGACGTTTCAGTTGAAGGATGTCGGGCCGGCCATCGGAGACCACTGGGTCAACAGCTACATTCCGGTTCCCTACTCCCGCCCTCTCGCGGACTATCCGCTCGGAAGGTGGTACAATCCGCCGCGGGATTTGCTGGTGTGGTTTGCTCCGCAGGCTGACCGACAAATGGAGTTGGTCGACCGCAAGGAGGAGAAGATCAACCAGCTTCCCGCGCGGGCGCGCTACACATGGAGCGGCCTTCCCGCCGACGGCGACGCTGTGTCCTTCACTACATTGCTGCTGCCTCACGATCCCGCAGCGGATCTCGTCCAACTGACGGCAGGCATCGCGGCGGTGATCGATACGCCGGAAACCACCGTTCTACAGGTAGCTGAGGACACGGAGACGGTGCGTTTCGCCATCTTCAACCAGACGGGAAAACAACTGAATGTCGACAAGATCGCGACGGACGCGCGGCAGGGATTGATCACAATGAAGAAGGGCGCCGTCGCGAGTGCCTGGCTACAAGACTGCTCGAAGTTGGCCTTTGAGGGCAATACCATTTGCTCGTCGGGATCGAGGGCGCTGATTCAGTTCCAACCACAAGAGAGCGCTGAGGGGAAGGAGTAGCTTCATGTCATTGCTGCAACATCACGAACTCGATTGCGACATCCTCGTCGCCGGAGGTGGCATGGCGGGCGTCTGTTGCGCCCTCGCCGCGGCTCGGTGCGGAGCGAAGGTAATCCTCTGCCAGAATCGGCCGGTTCTGGGCGGCAACGCCTCCAGTGAGGTGCGAATGCACATCTGCGGCGCGGACGCGGGGCGCGGCATCGCACTTGAAACCGAGGCGCGCGAGGGTGGTATCGTCGAAGAGATCCGGCTGGAGAACTGCGTACGCAACCCGCAACGATCGGTTTCGATGGCGGACCTTATCCTGTATGAGAAGTGCCGCGCCGAACCGAACCTGACGCTGATGCTTAACACCGCGGTGGTGGCCGCGGAAGTCACTGATGGAATCGTCACCCACACTCACGCCGAGCGCCAGTCCACCGAAGACGGATTTCGCATCGCCGCGAAGGTTGTTGTCGATTGCACCGGCGACGGGCGCCTGGGAGCCGAGGCAGGAGCGCCCTTCCGGTACGGGAGAGAGGGAACGGCGGAGTTCGGCGAATCCCTCGCCCAACCGCAACCGGACAACCGGCGTCTCGGTTCAACGCTGCTCTTTCAGGCGCGGGACATTGGCAAGCCCGTTCCTTTTGTTCCTCCACCGTGGGCGCGTCACTTCACGGAAGACGACCTCCGCCTGCGTGGGCACGCTTCTCGCGGAGTCGATGGAACGGCGGACGCGGAGTATGGGTACTGGTGGATCGAGTGGGGCGGTCAGCTCGACACGATCAAAGACAACGAAGTCATCCGGGACGAGTTGCTCGCCCTCCTGCTGGGTGTGTGGGACCATATCAAAAACCGCGGAGACCACGGCGCGGAGAACTGGGCGCTGGACTGGGTCGGGTTCCTACCCGGCAAGAGGGAGAGCCGTCGCTTCATCGGGCAATACACACTGACCGAGTCAGACGTATTGGAGTCCCGCGCTTTTCACGACGCCATCGCCTACGGCGGCTGGCCGATCGACACTCACCCACCGACCGGTGTCGATGCTCCCGATGAACCTCCCTGCACCCAGCACCGCGTCCCGCATCTCTATGATGTCCCACTCCGGTGCTGCGTGTCTCACGACTTCAAGAATCTCCTGTTTGCCGGACGCAACATCTCCGCGACGCATGTCGCTTTCGCCTCGACGCGGATCATGGCGACCTGCGGGGCGATCGGTCAGGGAGTAGGGACGGCCGCGGCGTACGCAGTGACAACCGGTGTGCTGCCAGCAGCGCTGCCGGGCGACGCCGCGTCGATGGAGGCCGTTCAGCAGAGACTCTTGCGGGACGATGCCTACCTCATCGGTGTAGTGAACCAAGAGGAGACCGATGTCGCGAGGAAGGCTCATCTCTCGGCCTCCAGCGAACATCCGAGCGGCGGATCTTGTTACATCATCTCCGGTCAGACCCGCGCCGTTCACGGCGACCGCGGCGCGCCACTCAATCGGGCGAACCAGGGAACCCACCGCTGGATGAGCGACCCCGGAGACGGCATGCCAGCCTGGATTGAGCTGCGCTGGGATCGACCGGTCTGCCCCAAAGAGGTCCGTCTCATCTTCGACACCGGCCTGCACCGCCGTCTCACCCTCAGCCAGCAGGATTCAGCCATGAAAGGAATCCTTTGGGGTCAACCCCAGCCGGAAACCGTGCGAGACTATCGTATTGACGGTCTCTCAAACGGAGAGTGGCGTCCCCTGGTGGAGATCGCGGGTAACTACCAGCGCCTCAGCGTCCATCCTCTCGACGGCGTCCCCATTACCGCGCTGCGCATCACAGTGGAGGGCACCAACGGCATTGATCACGCGAGGGTTTGCGAGGTGCGGGTGCTCGAGTAGTATCGCCACACAGCGAGCGGAGAAGTTGCCGCAGCTGTTCCTCACTTCCACAACCAATCCGTCTGCGACATGACCATTTCACGACGTTCGGCTGCGGAGGGAACTTCGGGATGATCCAACCTCTGCACGTTTGGTCTGTCACGCTCCTCATGCTGGCCGCGGAAAGCGCCGTCCTTCGGAGTCGCGGCTGGGCATACCTTCCGTTTCAGCGAGACAGGTGAGGAGACGCTGATGCCCGCTAACGCAGGATGATGACGTTCCCCTCCGCCAGCCACCTCTCGAGACGCTTTCGCAGGAGAGACTTGAAATAGTTGCGGGAGGCGGGAAGCAGACAGAGGAACCCTATGGTGTCGGTGAGGAAGCCGGGCGCCAGCAGGAGCGCACCCCCGAACAGAATTAGGACACCGTCCAAAATTCCATGCTCTGGCACCCTTCCGGCGGAAAGCTGCTCCTGGAACTGCTGCCAGACTCGGAGTCCCTGGTACTTTGCCAGAGACGCGCCAATGATCCCGGAGAAGACAACGAGGAAGATGGTGACGCCGGTTCCCATCCTTCTTCCCACTTCGATGATGAGAGCAAGTTCAACAATGGGGACCAGCGTGAACGCCAGGAACAGGCAGAGCAGGATGTTCATGGTTGAGAGTATACGGACTATGGGCTGCACGGTCAATCAGCGAGAGCATCTGAACTCACCGCTGGGGTGCCCGGAAGGGGACGCGAACCATCCTCGTCTTCTCCATAGGCGGGACTGTGTCGCCCCTGCTTTCCTGCTGGATTATACTTCATTCAGGTTAGGAATTCACCTTTGCTGTTCGTCGTAGGGGCGGTCGCGCATCGACTACCAGGTTCTTCGTCCATGCCATCTCGCGGCTCCAAGTCCTCGAGAGGCGCGGCACCATGAAACGACGAAGATGCCTGCTCATTCCGCACTCCCGGATGGGGGGTTCCTTCCCCTGTGCGAACCGTTTCGGTTCGATGACGGGGGAAGGTGCGAACCCTTTGGGTTCGAGGATGGGGGTTGTTGCAAGAACTCACTCAGGACCGACGAACCGCGAACTGCGTTACACAATCACTGTCGGTTTCCAGACTATAGGCGCCGATGGTTCCGGCTGGGCTGCATAGGGCTGACGATCACAAATCTTACTTACACCCTTCAGCGATCCCAAAATCCCTGGAGAAGAGTGGCTGGGAACCCCCTCGCTGATCTGCACTGGAGAGTCTATGGTTCAACTTCCGGTGTCACGCTGACATCGTCGAGGTCGATCGCGCCCTGCAGATGGAAGGCCAGCCGCAGGACTTTGTCGTCGTCACATTTGTGTGCCGCGCCGAAGGCGGCCCAATCGCCGGCATCGAGCTTCGCGGTTTCCAGAATGACTGTGTCTATGTGTCTACCCGACTTCCGGTCGTACTGGAAGAGAGCAATCTGGAGAGTGCCCTTGCCTCGGGCCTTCAGTCGAATCCGCAGGTTGTCCCGGTATTCGGCTGGGAAGTTGATTAACTGGAAAACCCACCCCCTCCCGCGGTAGAACCGTCTGCCGGAAGCGGCGCCGCCGTCGATCACTGCCGCCGTGCCTCCACCGGTGAAATTCCAGCCAACGGGAGCCAGGTCGTCTGCGAACTTCCAGTCGGCGAGCTTCACCTTCTCGGAAGCCTTCACCACCACCTCGAAATCGCCGTTATTGATCAGCGCCGTTTCGCCGAAGACCACCGGGCGATATGCGTCCGAGCCGTGAAAAGCGCCGTTGCTCCAAGAGCTGGCTTGAGACTTGGTGTCGTCAACGAGCTTCCGGTTGCGTGCCACGTTCACCTTCCAGGTTTCTCCGTCCCGAATGGTCCTCCCAAGCGACGCGGCCGGAATCCTTGCCTCAACAACCCACCGATCCGCCAGGACAACCGTCTTGATTTCCGCCCCGGAGTCGAACGTGAGGTCTGCAGCCTGCGAGGGAGCCACACGCGCATCGTAGACAGTTCCCTTGGGCGTAACGGCGATCTGGGTATACAGTCCATCTACTTCCGGAACAGCAATGAAAAACTCCACGGTGCTGTCTCCCCAGAGCTGGGGACCGTCATGCACGAGGCTTGCGGCCTTCAACTTTCCGGTTTGCGGCTCCATCGCCTCCACTGCGAAGTAGAGATTGTCGGCGTCGTACAGCATCTTCACGTAGGTCTGCGGTTCCGCTGCCGTCTCTCCGTCATTGACGATGAAGTTGGTGGTGAACTCCACCTTCCTCCAATCTTCTTCGTCAAAGCTGCCGTCGACAACCATCTTCCCGGCGCGTCTACCGGCGCTGGTCTCTTTGGGCCGTTTGGACAAATACTCCTGATGGGAGCCTTCCCAACACCATCTGAAGAAGTCCCCGTCGCGTCGCACTCGTTTGAGAACCAACTCGTCACGGGCCGCGGCCTTCTCTGCCTGTGTGAGCAGGCTGTTCAGTCGCGACTGGACACCGGGGCGTTCCAGACACTTGCCCATCATCATGTCCGGCGTCCCATAGATGATATGTCCCGGAGTTGTCTCGTATGTCTGGACCAATAGCTCACGATACTGCTGCATGGCCGGCCATGCGGGCCCGTAGTATTTCGATCCCATGTCCTCGATGGCTTCCGCGTATTTGGTGTTGATGTCCCACCCTAACAATGCGGCGAGGTAAAGCGCCTGCCAGTGGGAGTACCATGCATTAAGCGTGCGGCGGTTGTTCCACGTGGGGCCGAAGGTCCCGTCGGGAGGGGGGATTGGGATTCTGAAGCCACTCATGCCCAGCCGGTAGTAATACTTGAGGTCCTCGCAGTAGACCCGCTCAAAGGGCACGTAGGCCGGATCGCCGGGAAGGCATTCGTTGTACTCGCGCGATTTCACCGGCAGGCCCAGCTTGCGCCATCCCGTCAGCATTTCACGGAACATATCGTTTGCCGCGCAGGTCTCGTCGGCGAGGCTGTGGCGATAGCAGCGGTGATGCACGCACGCTTCCACGGAAAGCCGCTTGTCCGGAACAACGCCGGTCGGTGGCATCCGGTAGTTTTGGTAAGCCCACGCCCAGAGATCCGCACCCGGGTGCGTGGCATACACCTTGTCTGCGATCTGGTTGATAAAGGTGTAATAGCGGGTGCTCACAAATCCTTTCTGTTTCTCCTCTGGAGGATCGAGGCGGGTGCAATTGTCGCACTGACACCACCGGGTATCGTCATTGTTACCGATGAGGTATGAGCCCCCCGTCGGCAACGCGTCCAAGACTTCCCTGATACCTTCGGCCATGATCTCTGCTACGGCTGGATTGGAGGTGCATGGCTGTCGCCGCCATTCCTGCGGCACACGCTTGCCGTCGATCAGGGGGAAGTACTCCGGATGCTCTGTGAAGAGATCATCGCTGAGAAGATACGAGAAGCAGTGCCCCCCGTCGTGGCTTTCCGCCCCGCGTTTCTCAAGCTCGAGCTGGAGCATGCGGTAGATGTGCTTCCCCGTCTGGATCGCAATGCCGTTGCGCGCCATCCAGTCCCGGGTGTCCACCGTCTTCGAGTTGACGTTGGCGCAGATGAACCCGATCTCGCGGTGCTGGAAGCTGGGATTGCTGACGGTCACCTGCTTCGGGACCGTGATGGTCGTCTTCCGCGGGCAGTGCTCGCCATCTGCGCCCGGGTAGAACCAGCGCATCCCGGCGTAAGCCTTCAGCAGGTGGTAGACGCCATAAAGCACACCCACGGGCTTCCTGCCGATTACCCGAATCCTCTTCGCGTCGGCGGCAATGAAGAAACCGTCGTCCTGCAGTTGGCTGACAGCTTTGTCGATGGCGGCAGAGCGCGGCACGGTCTTTGCTTCGGTCGTACCGAGGTAAACGTTGCACAGGCCCTTCGTCGTCGAATCCACGATATGGACTGCCGCACCGGAGACCCTCTGCAGAAAAAAAGCGAGTTCACTGGCGGCGTATTTCTCGACCGGCCCCGCGTTGTCCGGGAGAACGATGCAACTGGTCGCCTTGCCGTCCGTGACCAGAGCATAATCCTCCGCACTCGCAACGATCGACGCGCTTATCAGAAAGCTGGTCAGCCATAACTTCAGCTTGCGATCCATCCCTCGCTCCCTTCCGACCTCCAGGGTTCCCGGGAATCCAACCTCATATCTTCTTGCCTCGGACAACGGTCACATCGTCTATATCAATGCCCTCGGTGGACGTGAAGTACAACGCCAGAGAGAGAAGCGCCTTCCCGTCGTGACTGTATTCGGCCTCGAATGGAGTCCAATTGGGTGAGTCAACTTTGAGTTCCTCACCGAAGGACGGCGAGCCGAGATGCCTGTGGGTCTTCGGGTCATAGAGAAACATCACGGCGCGGACAACTCCTTTCCCGCGGACCTTTGCACGTACCAGCAGCGAGTCCGCGGCCTGGAGGTTGACCGGTTGATAGATAACGGCAAGGGCCGTGTTACTGACGCTCTTTATGCGCAGGTACTTCTTGCCCGACGCGGCGCCCCCATCGAGAAGGGCAGCTTCCCCGGCGTAGTCATGGAACGACCAGCTCGCCGGAGCCGCGTCAGTCTCGAATTTCCACTTTGTCTTTTGTTTCCATTCGGAGGGTTTCTGAACGTCCTCGAAGTCGCCATTCCGGATCAGTCCCTTGCCGCCGAAGGCAACCGACCGGAAAGCCTCCACGCCGTGGTAGGCGCCGTCGCACAACGAGCTGCCCTGCGAGGTTCCATCTGTCAGCACACGGTTCCGCGCAACGTTTAATTTCCACACTTCTCCGTCCTTGATTGTTGTGCCCAGGGCGGAGGTCGGGATTCTGACCTCCACAACCCACCGGTCGGGCAAGGCCGCTGTCTTGACATCCGCACCGGAGTCAAATCCGACATCCGCTGCGGGGCCGGTCCCCGTAGCCGTTGAGTCGTAGCAGACTCCTTTGGAATTGACGATCAAGTGCAGGTACTTCCCGTTGCCGATGGGCGCGGCAATGAAGAACTCGACGCCGTTGTCCGTCCACAAAGGCCCGTCCCTCTTCGTGGCGAGAGTCTTCATCTTTTCCGGCTGCGCTTCCAGGGACTCGACACCAAAGAAGAGGTTATCGTTATCGTACAGGATTCTCACGAAGGTCTGTGGGTCTGCCTTGTCGCCTTTCTGCGCGATGAAGCCGGTGATGAAGTCCGCCTTCTTCCAGTCTTCCTCATTGAGTTGGCCATCCACGTTAACTTTCCCGACCCGTTTTGACGCGCCGACCTCCAGCTTGGACTTGGCGACATACTCCTCGTGCATCTTCCGCCAGCTCAGGTCGAGATACTCGCGCTCGCGCCGGATCTTCTTTAACAGGGCATCGTTCCCGCCGGCGGCTTTCTCCGCGTCGTCCAACAGCTTGAGGAGATCGGCATCAAGCCCGGGTCTGTCCGGACACTTGCCGAGAGCAATGTTCGGTGTGCCGTAGATCATCTCCCCCGGGGTTTCCTCATACGCTTTAGTGAGCTTTCCCCGGTACTGCTTCATGGCCGGCCATGCCACCCCGTAGAACTTGGAGCCCATGTCCTCATAAACCGTGTTGTAGTCGGCGTCAACGTCCCACAGGAAGTACGCCATCATGTAAACGAATTGCCAAGTGGCCAGCCACATTTCCCTGGTCCTGCGATTGTTCCAAGTCGGCCCGAACACTCCATCCGGGGGCGCTGTTTCCGTCAGGGAACCACGCACGCCAATCTTGTGATAATACTTCAGGTCGTCAGCGAAAACGTGTTCCAGGGGGAGATAAATCACGTCTCCGCCCGGCAGGCAGTCGGTGTATTCGTATGTGTAAGTGGGGTTGAGCTTGACCCACTTGAGAAGAATGTCCTCCCGGAAACGTCTGTTGCTCGGACAGTTTTCGTCGTTCATGCGGTGACGGTAGCAGCGCTGGTGCAGACATGCCCACACAGCAAAACGTTTGTCTGGCACGATTCCGACGGGAGGCTCCTGGAAGTTCTGATAGGCCCATCCTTCCAGCTTCAAGTCGGAGTTCTGCGCGAGCGCCTTCTCCGCCATCTCATTAAGCAGCGTCCAGTAGCGGGTGCTGACGAAGCTCTTCTCCTTTTCTGCGGGCGGGTCCAGCCGGGTACAGTTCTCACACTGGCACCAGCCGGGGCTGTCGTTGTTGCCAATCAGGAAGGTTCCGCCTCTGGGAGGAATCTCGCTCCACTCAAGCAGTTTCTGCGTCATGATTTCGACGACCGTCGGATTGGACGTGCAAGGCTGCCGAGCCTGTCCTTCCTGCTTCATCCGCTTGCCGTCCATGAGGGCGAAGTACTCGGGATGCTCGTCGAAGAGGTTGTCGCTGATCAGATAGGAGAAGGCATGGCCGCCGCCCACATTCTCGTCTCCCCGTTTCTCCCTTTCCTCCGGATGCAGCCTCTGGCGCGATTGCTTGGGAGTCGTTATCTCCATGCCGTTGCGCACCATCCAATCCCAGGTGTCGGTCATGTTGCTGTTGATGTTGGCGCACACGAGGTTCAACGTTCTGGTTGAGAATGAGGGATTGACCATGCTCACGCCCGCGGGTACGGCAAAGGTCGCCTTCTTCGGGCAATACTCCCCCTCCGCACCGGGAAAGAACCATCTCACATTCGCGTACCTGCGGAGCAGACCGTAGATGCCGTAGAGAACGCCGATGGGCTTGCGCCCGACGATCCGAAGTCCTCCCGCGTCGGCGGCAAGCATGTAACCTTCTTCCCCGACCTTTGCCGCGCTCGCCCGCATCTGTGTATCAAGTAGGATAGCTTTCGTCTCGATCGTGCCGATGTAAATGCTGTATTTCCCAGCCGCGGGCGAGGACACCGTCTCCACGCGCGCCCCGGTGATCTTCTCAAGATAGGCGGATAGTTCCGAAGCGGCGTGCTTCTCGACCGGCCCGGCATCGTCCATCAGGACGATACAACTTGTCGCCTTTCCGTCTCTAACCAAAGCGTAGCCCTTCGCGCTCGCGCCGACCGACGCGCCGATCAGAATTCCCACGATCCACACCATCAGTTTCTCTGTCACGTCAACTCCCCCATATCATTCCTGGATCTCAGTATCTCCATGTCTCGCACGGCACGAGCATTCGACGGCCCGCATGATGATACCCACCCCCACGCAACCCGTCAAGGACACACCCCGACCACTGAAATCCCGGACCGTGTTTAACCCAATGGACCCACAGCAATGCCGGAAACGGCGGTGGGATGTTGCGGAGACTGCCCAATTTCCCTATCGGCCCGCAGCATTACACGATCCCACCGACAGATGGCGGACGCAGGACCGGACTTCGGCAACAATTTGAGGGCTGAGGTTAACCACAGACGCGAGGGCTTGAGACACGGTGACCGGATTGCCATATTGGGCGCCATCCGATAAAATGCACGCGTCCATCATGCAAGAACGAGGTTCAGCTTTCCAGACGATATCATTCCCGCTGTTGTACGTCATCACGGAGGACGTGGCAGTCTCTCCCACCGGCAGGCGAAGGTCCCATGAGGAGGTCGCGCGCGCCGCGGCCGCGGGCGGGGCGTCCCTTATCCAGATTCGCGACAAGAGCGCCAGCACTCGACGTCTCGTTGAGGTGACTCAGCGGTGCGTCGATATCATGCGTTCGTCCAATGGATTGCTCTTCGTCAACGACCGTTTGGATGTCGCGTTGGCCTCGGGCGCGCACGGCGTGCATCTGGGCGACGACGACATGCCCATCGCGGCGGCGCGCGGGATGGCAGGGGATCGGCTGCTCATTGGCGCGTCCGTCGCCAGCGTTCAGGAAGCCGAGGCGGCTGTCGAGGCGGGCGCCGATTACGTGAGCGTGGGCGCCATCTACTCCACGTCCACCAAACTGGATGCCGGAGACCCCATTGGTTGCGAACCCATCAGGCAGATCAAGGCGGCCGTGAATGTTCCTGTCGCCGCTATTGGCGGCATCAGCCTTGAGAACGTTCACTTGGTGGTGGATGCGGGGGCGGACATGATCTGCGTCGTCTCAGCGGTGACGCGAGCGGAGGACATGACGGACGCGACAAAGAACCTCCTCCACTGGATGAAGACAGAGAGGGGCGATTGAGTGTTGCTTTCTGATGTTGGTGAATTTGGTCTGATTGAGCGCGTCGCCGAGATTGTGGGCGGCGACGATGAGCGTGTGGTCATCGGCATTGGCGACGATTGCGCGGTGCTCGAGTGGAACGATGCAAAGTATCTTCTCGTGACCACGGACACCCTTGTCGAACAGGTTCACTTCCGCCTCGACTGGGCAACGCCCGAGGATGTCGGCGGGCGCGCGATAGCGGCTAACCTCAGCGACATCGCGGCCATGGGCGGAACTCCGCTTGCAGCCACTGTTTCCATCGCAACGCCGCCGGAGCTTGCGGTAGACACGGTCGAAGAGCTGTACCGGGGAATGCAGCAAGTGAGCGCAAAGTACGGGCTGCCCATCGTCGGAGGAGACACGGTCAAATCCGATCGGTGGATCACCCTCTCCATCACCGTCCTCGGCGAGGTGAAGAAGGGGAACCTGCTGACGCGCTCGGGGGCACGCCCCGGGGATGTGGTGGTGGTGACAGGAACATTGGGCGACGCGGCGGCGGGACTGGACGTTCTGGAACGAGGCACCGGCACGATGTCGCCGGAGATCGAGGGACGGCTGCTCGCTGCTCATCTGCGACCGGAACCGCGGCTCCGCGAGATCCAACTTCTCTTCGACTCGCTGACGCCCACGTCCTGTATCGACCTGAGTGATGGCCTCGCCAGCGACCTGCGACATATCTGCACCGCCAGCGGCGTGGGCGCGGAGGTCGAGTTGGAGAAGGTTCCCATCTCTGTGGAGTGTCACAACATCGCCGCTCTCACCGGCAAGCCGGCATTGGAGTATGCTCTCAGCGGAGGCGAAGACTTCGAGTTGCTCCTCACGATTCCGCCGGACAGTGTCGGAGACCTGCCGCGCCTTCTCCGAGCAACCACCACAAAGGTCATCGGACGGATTGTGGACGACGCGTCCATCGTGACCGGTGTGGATATCGAGGGCAACCGCGTCGCGCTCGGGAAGGGGTATGAGCATTTCTAAAACGGCAAGCGCGGTAGCCTCCAATCTGTAACGATAGAGGTGACACTTGGAGCGTGATTACCGGTTTCAGACACGCGGGATTAAAGAAATACTACGCGAGGGGTGTTTTCACCCGTAACGAGTATAACGGCGTCCCCCATGAGGAAATGACCGGATAGCAGGACTGCAAGACCTCCACCGTTCCCTCACCTCGATGGACTGCTATCCCGTCATCCTGTGATCTACAGTTGCTCCTCGAGCAACACTCGCAGCAACTCTCCCACACTCCACGCCTGGGCGAAGCAACCACGGGGTGAATGGGGCGGGTCGCCGTCGAAGATTTCGGAGACCTGACCAATCCCCGCTTGGTGAAGGTGACTACGTAAGCCCGCCAGCCAGGCGGAAGCCTGCTGGCGCGCCGCGTCGCTCCGGTCGTTCACTTTCAGATACGCTGTGATGAAAGGCCCCATCAGCCACGCCCACACCGTCCCCTGATGGTATGCCCCGTCACGGCGCCACTGATCTCCTTCATAACGGCCGCAATACCGATCATCGCGTGGCGACAAACTGCGCAAGCCGTAGGGGGTGAGCAACTCCCTCTCCACCGTCGCGACCACCTGCCTGGCCCGTTCGGGTGTCAACATGGAATGATAGAGGCTGACCGCGAGAATCTGGTTGGGGCGCATAGCAGCATCTGCCTCCGCGTCGGTGACGACATCATACAGGCAAGCCTCTGCATCGTTCCAGAACCTGACGTTGAAGCTGTCGGCCGCCTGGTGTGCGATCTGGTCGCAATGCTCCTGCTGGACGATGTCGCCGAAGTTACCGGACAGGTCTCGCGAAACACAGAGAGCGTTGTACCAGAGCGCCTGAATCTCCACGGGCTTGCCGCAGCGCGGCGTCACCACCCAGTCGCCAACTTTGGCGTCCATCCAGGTCAGTTGAGTTCCCGGTTCGCCTGCGATAAGCAGCCCGTCGGCGTCCACACGAATGCCGTACCGTGTGCCGCGTTCGTGCCACTCGACGATATCCACGAGCACTTCGTAGAGATGCTCGCGCACAAAACCGATGTCCTCCGTGTACTCGACCAGGGATCGCACGGCTTCGAAGAACCATAATGTCGCATCGACGGTGTTGTAGTCCGGTGTCTCTCCCGCGTCAGGGAAGCGATTGGGGATCATTCCCTGATCGACGTACCGCGCGAACTCACGCAGAATGCTCTTTGCTGTCTCATGCCACCCCGTGGCGAGAGTCAGCCCCGGCAGGGCGATCATCGTGTCCCGCCCCCAGTCGCTGAACCACGGGTATCCGGCGAGGATCGTCTTCTGATCCCCGCGTTTGACGATGAACTGGTCCGCCGCCATCGTCAGCGTCTTCACAACCGGATGGCGCACGGGCGCCGATGATCCAAGCCGTGCGCGCCGCGCAAGTTCCTTCTCCCTCGACAAAGGTGCGCCGTCCACCGAGCGGTCTTCCAGTGACGCGATGAGTACAGCGGTCGCGTCGTTGGTCAGGTCGAACCGGAGAGAAAAAGGGCTGCAGAGATCCTCGACGCAGTCCAGGCCTCTCTCCCGCTCCACCTCATACTCGAAGTTGAAGTACCAGTGTCCGCGTGGGTCAATCTCCGCCGCGTTGTGCGCGAAGTGCAGCGGAGGGAGTCCCTCGTAGGGCCGCACCGTAGCTCTCTGCTCTGCGATATCAACGTGCTGGCAGAATGTGTCGTTCTGCCGCGTCGTATGATGATAGTCGCGGAAGGCGAGGAGGGGACGGAGGTCCAGGAAACAGTGGTCGGTGTTCGGTGGACCGTGTTCAGAAAGCAGCCGGTATTCAACGATTGTTGTGTTCTCGCCGTGGACCATGAAGATGGATTTCTCCAGCACGACGTTCCCGATTCTGTACGTGAAGGTCGGGAAAGGGTCGAGACGGAATTCGTGCAGGTATTCGAAGCCGCGGGGATAGCGGGTGCCGGGGTATTGATTGGTGGAGAGTTCGTGCTGCGCTCCGCCGATTGTTAGCGACTCCTCCAGCTTCGACAGCAGAACGAATCGACCCACCGGAGGGTGCAGCGCGGCCGTGAGCAGGCTGTGGTACCGTCGAGTGTTCATCCCGAGGAGGGTCGAGCATGCAAATCCACCCATGCCGTTCGTCTCAAGCCACTCGCGTTGTCGAGCCCGCTCAAAATCCGCGCAGACATCCCGCTGTAGCTGGATCACTTACCATCCCCCCTCATCATTGTGCAGGCACAACGCACTGACTCAGCCCCAGTCCCCGACAACTCCTGGAATGAAAGCGGTTGACGCGGTGATCAGTCCGCAAGCTGGAAGCTGAAGGTCAGTGTCTCTTCGACGACCACCTGATAGGGATTTGAAGAGCCATCTCTGCCTGTTATCAACCCAAGCATCTGTCCCATCATTCCACCACCGAACATGCCGCCCATCACCTGTCCCATAATCGCCTTCGTATCGGCGAAGACGACGCCCTCCACCTTCCCCAACGGTCTACCGGTGAAGACTGCCAGTTTTTGAGCCAACGCCGTGGCCCGGGTGAAACCGTCCTGGAGGGCTTGGTGATGGAGGCTCTGCATGTCCTGCACAACAAACGCGACAGCAACGGGCTTGTTGGTAGATTTCTTCAAGGTTTCAATGGTCTCCTGTACTTGATCGAGGGATCCGTCCATGTCCGCGGTACTGAAGGGAATCTGAACTTTCACCAACAGAGTCCCGCGGTAGGCGGGTTTGACGGGCGGCGCGCCAATGATGGGGGGCTGCAGGAGCATTCCCATATTCCCAAAGATGCCGGGGCCCTGTCCCGTTGCCAAATCGGGCCCATCAACGGTAACGGCGCTATCCTCAACGCGCATCCCCTTCATCGCCTGAAGGCACTGGGATTTCTGGCCCTCCAGCGCGTGATTGATGTCGGCCAGCGATTCCCCTGTCGCCTCGAGCACCACCGTCAACCGGCAGGCATCGGCCTCCCCCTGGGCGCGCCCAGGCACAGTCACGCTAACTGTTCTGCCCGCGGGAGTGAGTTGGGCTATTTGGGCATGACCCATCGTCGTGACGACGATGGACGCGAACACGCTGATGAGAATCCCTAGTGCATCGTTTTGGAAGTTCCCCCACAAAAGGACGCCGGATCGCTTCAGCGTCCGGTAGCTCACACAGGCAGCTACACGATGGAGGCTACCCTTCTTTTCTCCCCTTTCAACCCGTGTTCGTGCCGAACACGGGTTGAAAGGGGAGAAAAGATGTCCTTTCTTGGCGCTCGGTAGTCAGTTGTGTGAGCTACCGGACGCTGAAGCGATCCGGTGTCTAATGTCGAAGAATTTACGAAAAGATACACTGGAGATCTGGCCATGGTGGTTCTCCTTCTTACCGTTTGCGTGGACACCGCCTATGTCTTGTGCGCATGTCCAAACGTGAACACTGCGCCTGCGGCGTGTTAAGAGATTACAGCGGGACCATATTACTTCCCCGCTGCGCGAGCGTCAAGGAGCGTTGAGACGCGGGCACCACCGAGTTCCGGGTGTAAGTCAGATTTGTGATGGCGCATGATGCGGACTCTGTGAATCCGCCGTGATCGTCAGCCCTGTAGCCCCTGCTACAGGGGTCATGTGACGGTTCCACCTGTTCCCTGCGAGCCCCCCCCCGCTCGCTCAGCCTACCGACAGCAGGGGCTGTCTGGGTAAGGGGAGGCCCCCACCGTCTCCCCTGTAGCAGGGGCTACAGGGCTGACGATCACAAATCTTACTTGCACCACCGAGTTCCGACTCTCTTGACAGTCCCAGGATTGCAAGAATACGCTTCACGGGAGTTCGCGACTCAAACAAACGACAGCATTGCCGATGCACAAGGAGACTGATGCCGCGGAGAAAACGATGCCTCCAGGCGTCAGGCACTTCAGACGACTGAGTCGCAGCGAAATCCGGAAGGTAGAAAGGTTGCGATCAAACATGTCTTCTGCAGATACACCAAATCCCCAGTCCGTCCAGACCAATCCCGCGATCGGCGACCGTGGTGTCATTGACATCTTCCCCCCCAGAAGTGACGGAGACGCGCCGTTCGTGCTGGCCATCCACGGTGGGGGATGGCATGGCGGTGACCGCCACGCCTACGACTGGACGATTGAGCCGTTGATTGCGCGCGGCTTCGCCGTCGTCACGTGCAGCTACCGCGTCTCGTCTGAGGAGCACTTCCCGGCGGCGTATGACGACCTGCTGCACCTGATGGGCTGGTTGCGAGACCACAGCCGCGACTATGGACTGCAGAGCCAACGCTGCGCCCTTCTCGGCGGCTCCGCCGGCGGGCACCTTGCGCTACTGCTCAGCACCCGAGGGTTGTTAGAGCACCGGGATCAGATGATCCCCATTGCGGCAACCGTTGCCTACTGCCCACCCGTCGATCTTCGGCTACAGTATGAACACGATCAGTCGCGCGGCACCGATCCCGCCGAACGGTTCATGGGTGGCACACCGGATGAACTGCCCGACGCGTACCGCGCCGCGTCACCAACCCACTTCGTGCATCGCGACATGCCCCCCGTGTGGATCGCGCACGGGGACGCGGACACCATCGTGCCCTTCGAGGGTGCCGGGCAGTTTGTTGACCGTATGCGCGCAGAAGGACTTTCGCCCATATTCCACGTCGCGCCCGGTCGCGGTCACACGATGATTCAGCAGGACGACGCTCCACCTGTCCTTCTGGAAGAAGAGCAGGTCCTGCAATTCCTTCAGCAGCACCTTACTGGTTAGCGAGTTCGGGCTGACTCCCGGTCGCCAGTGTGCCCCCTTGAAATAACGCTGACGCGAAAGCAGCAGAAGTGGAGAGCGCAATATGATGATTCGAGGGATGAACTCCCTGTTCATGGGGGATGGAAAGATCACAGTACTCTGTGCGATTCTCGTTGCCTGCTACCTGTCGGGTCTGCCGGTCGCAGGCCAGAATCAGCCTGCGTCGCACGCGCCTCCCATCGCGGTGGCGGAGAGGGGCGCCACGTCCTACGTGATCTGCCATGACGCGGCGGCCCCTCGCTCGGTCAAAGCTGCCGCCGAGGAGTTGCAGCGCGTGATCAAAGTCTCCACGGGCGTGGAGATTCCTATCCAGAACGACCCGGCGGCGAAGATGATCCGCCTTGGCGATGGGCATCCCGCACGCGAAGCCGGGCTCTCGCTGGACGGACTCCCCGATGAGGGGTTCCGGATGGCGACGCGAGGAGCCAGCATCTATATCGTCGGCAGGGATACACGTGATGGCGAGAAGACCAAAGGCGGCGGCGAGAGCTGCGGGACTCTGTGGGGTGTCATGGATTTTCTTGAGCGGTTTGTCGGCGCGCGCTGGCTCATGCCGGACGAGATCGGCGAACACATTCCCAGGCATGAACCGCTCTCCATTCCGCCGCTGTCGTTGAGTGACGGTCCCGATTTCCTCACGCGGGGTCTGAAACACCTTTACCGAGACAGCAAGGTCACAGGGAACACGGAAGTCACCCCGGACATCCAGCGATGGTACATGCACAACCGTATCGGCCTTAACCCGTTCCAGTTCGGGTCCTACCGTGTGCCTGCCATGCACGCGTGGCAGAGCTTTCCTTCCATCGATGTGCTGCGTGCGCACCCTGAGTACATGGCCTATGATGGCAAGAGTCGCATGACCGTACCTGCCAACCTGAAACAGCCGTCCAGGGGAAGCTATTACTGTGATGAAGCCGGCAATCCCTGGCGTCCGATCTACTGCACGTCGCAGCCAGGGCTGATACAGGCATTCGCCGACTCCGTGGTCGCTTACATGGACGAGCATCCTGAGCGACGATATGTCTCCATCTGTCCGCCGGACGGGAAGGGATGGTACTGCAAGTGCCCTGAGTGTCTGAGATACGTGGAAGAGGGGCCCAGCCGCGAATGGGGCAACCGCGCCAACATGAACTGCACGGTTTCCCCCCTGATTCTCAAGTTCTACAACGACGTCGCGCGGATTGTGGCCCGGAAGCATCCGGACAGATATGTGGTCGGCTATGTTTACGCGGACTACCTCTTCCCGCCGGAAAAGCCGATGACCATGGAACCCCAGGTCATCTTGAGCATGGCCGTGCTTCACCTCTACGGCATGGCTCTTTACCGGCCGGATTGCGCGGCGGAATATGATCGGCTGTGCGCGGCCTGGGGCAGGATCAGCAAGAATCCTCTCTCCTAATCTATAGTTGCGAGAATTTCCTGATCAACTATCTGGGAGCGCCGATGGGGCCGGGCCTGCCGATTTACAGGCGGAGGTTCCCAGCCCTGAAGAAGAGCGGGGTCAAGTACATCAGTTCTCTGGAGGGATGCAAGGCGTGGGGATACGGCGCGCCCCTCAATTATCTCGCGGCGAAGCTGATGTGGGATGCGGACGCCGACGGCGAAGCGATCTTTGAGGACTGGCTCGCCTGCGCCTATGGCCCTGCCGCTGCAAAGATGGGAAAGCTCTTCCGCTTCCTCGACACGGTCATGTCGGACTTCATGCGCAGCCTGCCGGCTGACGACAATTTCCGGCGAGTCTACGAGATGCCCATGGACGCGGTGACCCAGGTCTGGACGAACCACTATTGGGACATCGAGGCCCTGTACAAGGACGCGCTGGCCGACGCCGAGACCGCCGTACAGCGGGAACGCATCGAGATGTTCGGGGATAACATGATCCTCCTGAACCGTGTTCTGGCGGAAGTGGACCTCGTCAATAACCTTGACCAGTCGGTCTTCCACAGAAGCCCTGAAGAATATGCCCGGTTCCAGGAATCCCACAGCCTGCTTTCAACGATCCCCTACTACGAGGCCAAGACATACTCCGGGGGCAAGGAGCCGTCGCTGTTTATCCCCGTAAAGCGACAGGCCGCGATTCCTCATATCCCGCAGGGAACGGCAGCGCCGGTGATTGATGGCATGCTCGATGATGCGGCCTGGGAAAAGGTGGCGGTGCTCGACGGCTTCACCCCCATCCGAAGCAAGAAGCCGGCGTTGCAGGACACCACGGTGAGGGCCATCCATGATGGGGAACGGCTGTATCTGGCGGCCACCTGCGTGGACAAGGAGATCATGCAGAAAGTCAGAGACCGGGATGACACCGGAATATACAGCGATGACTGCCTGGAGGTATTCATGGGGGCGCCGGGAAGCCCGAAGTTCTGGCATCTCACCGTCAATGCCGCGAACAGCCAGTGGGATGCCTTGACCCACCGGACCCAAAGCCAACTCGCTACGAATCGGGCATGGCGGAGCGCGACGCGGATCGCAGGAGATCGGTGGTGTTTGGAAATCTGCCTGCCCCTGACTGAGGAGGAGAGGAAACTGGGTCCGGGCGGGCTCGGTTTCAATCTCGGGCGGGAGGACTATCCGGCAAGGGAATTCAGCACCTGGTCCGGCGTCAGCGAGTGTTTCCCTGAATACTCCGAGTTCGGCAGGCTGGTTCTTGCCCCGTTGAAAACACAAGTTGTCTACGAGAACGGCTTTGAGGAAACGAACGATTTCTCCTTCTGGCAGGCCGGTTCACCGCGTGTGGATGGGCTCGAGAAGGCCGAGTCCAACGGTTTCCTGAAGCAGGAGTACTGCGGGACGTCTGAAGAGGCGGCGGTTTCCGGGAGGAAGTCGCTGAAGATCGCCGTTGCCTTCAAGAAAAAAACCAGGGATTTCGCGTTTGCCGGCTGGCGCGGCCCAAACTTGGACCTCAAGGTGGAAAAAGCTCTTTACCTGTCCGGCCGTTTCAAGGTTCAGGAAAGAGATCCGACCCGGTTGCAGGTGAGGATTGCGGCCGTGGTCTCCGGAATCCCGAAGGGGAAAGAATCTGAAATGACACAGACCCTCTTGGGGCAGGGCGGCAATAACGAGCCAGTCAAGCTCGGTGATGGCTGGTACTATGCTTCCCTTAATCTGTCGGAACTACTGTCAGGGTGGCGCGAGCCACGGTTGTGTTATCTCGCGATCATCATGCAGAAAAGCGGCGGGTTCACGGATGAGAAGGTTACGGTATATGTGGATGATCTGAGGCTGGCGGATACGCCATCAGTGCTGAAGTAGCTGAACACCCTCGACATTGCGGGGCTTGTCCGGTGGGCAACAGAACCGGAACCCGTGCGGCAACCGCGGCGCACCGTGCAGTCAGGATTCCCACCTTTTGACACTTGCTCCCCTTCGACGATACCATGTGGGGCAGTGGGAAGCCCTGGTTGAAACTCCGGGGGAACGAGAGGGAGAACACGTGACCGTTTCATCGAGCCTGCTCGCGGCATGTGCATTGCAGGCTGTCTTTCTGGTGTCCGCAAGTTCCGCGGAGTACAAGGATGCGTACCAGTCTGGGTAAGCGCAACAGCGTGCCGGCAACCACGCGGACGCGAGGAGGGATTTCGAGAAGGCCATGCAGTTAGCAGAGACCACGGAAGAGAAGGTTGATGCGCGGATTGGTATCGGGGTCGAGCACAACGCTGAAGGGAACTATGTCGCGACGCGAACCGAGTTCGAGAGGGTACTCGCGACCGAGGGTATCTCACCCGGTCAAATGTAAGTAGGTGGTCAAAAATACTGTCCCATAGTTCCCGAAAAGGTAGTGGGGGGTTATGCTATTTGACAGTTTGATTCGGTAATGGCAATCCCCCCGGACTTGTTCCGGGGGAAGGTTAGGTTCGCGCTACAACCCGGACGCCGCGCAACCTCTTCTTCAATCCCCCCGGACTTGTTCCGGGGGAAGGTTAGGTTCGCGCTACAACCCGGACGCCGCGCAACCTCTTCTTCAATCCCCCCGGACTTGTTCCGGGGGAAGGTTAGGTTCGCGCTACAACCCGGACG
>Ga0210051_1000530_pt1 | contig 35854 bp, 29 predicted proteins | sample CryGey092014_all_FD_185464 | JGI IMG/M metagenome (GOLD analysis project Ga0210051, IMG submission 185464) | Groundwater microbial communities from aquifer - Crystal Geyser CG23_combo_of_CG06-09_8/20/14_all (SPAdes) (version 2) | ecosystem: Environmental > Aquatic > Deep subsurface > Groundwater...
ATTCACCGCAGAGAGCACAGAGAACGCAGAGAAAACCTTAAAAATTATTCCTTGACTTCCTCTCTTTTTATCTCTGCGTCTCCGCGGTTCAATAATGTGAAATGTCAAACCTGACACCGTTTTTGATGACACCGTTTTTGACACCGTTTTGCCTGAAGAAATTGTGTCCCGTCAATATTCCCCCGTTTTTTTCAGGGATTACCCTGTATTTTCCGACGATGACAGTTTGAGAATGTCACATTCCTGTATGAACGTTACTCATTCTCGCGGGAATTATGAATATTCCTGCGGAATGGAACACATTCCCGTCGGAACGGGAGCATTCCCGCAGGAATGGAACATATTCTCGCGGGAATGAAACGCGTTCTTGACAGAAAATAATTGACAACAAAATGAATACGGCTAAAAAATCATTCCCTGCTACGCATTCTATTGCGAAGCCGACTGCTGCCTGTTCGCCTGTCTCACTTTACTTCTGAGCCGACGCAGAACCTTTGATGCCTCACTGTCCTTACTCAATACACCAGCCATCGCATCAAGGTTACCGCTCGCAGTAACATATGCATCCCGCATATCGCTGTTGACAGTATTTGTCTGCTCGTGGAGTTGCGACTTGAATGATTCCTGTTTCTCATTCGCAGATGCAACGGTATCATTCTTTGCTTTTTGCTCTTTGCCTCCGGCATCTTTTCCCATTTATCCCAATCATCACTCCACCGTATCTTCTTCTTCTTTTATTTCGTCCACCGCATTCTGACCGGAAATATTATATTTTTTTAATACATCCTCGGCGGACGCTACCCCTTCTTTTTGCTGTAACTTTATATCAAAATGAGCGGCAAAAAAAAGATATATTATAAAAGGCACGAGAAAAAATATAGAATAATACCCATACCATTTTAGATGTATCACATTGACCGTGAATCTGTCCAGATTGAATAATATAACTGTCACGGCAAGAAATATTACGGAAAAATTTACCCTGGGGTCGCCGGCGCGGGCGAGACAGAAACCGTTATACCTTTTTTGAATAAACGGCCATAAAAGCGAGCCGCCCATGTGCCCGGTAAGGTCTTCGGTGATGTGAATCGCAAAACCCAGAAACGAAATGATACCGTAAAGATACCAGTATTTTAAGTGAAACAGATAAGTGAGCAAAACAACCGGCAGCGACAGTAACAAACCCAACACATAACTGTGACTCCAGGTTCTGTGCCACGGCAAGAATTCAACAAGAATATTTTCGCCTTCTCGCTTAAATCCGAACTGGGGACCGCTCATAATATCAACTGCCGACGGACGGCCGTGGGTCTCCAGCATTTTTCCGACTTTTAATTTATATCTTCCGACTCTATTTTCTTTGGGCTCGGTGCCGAGAAACGAGACCTGGGATGTGGAAACAATTTCGTTAATCACAATAACTATTTCGTTTGCTTCACCGTCAAATTTTATAACATACTGCCGCCATAAATCCGCACCCAACTGCATCGGGTAGAGTTGAACCTTTACTGTTTTATTTTTTGAAAACGCCTCTTCCATCGCTTTGCCTATCTGCTCAGCCATCTTCTGAGGGTCAGGATTGTTGGCGTCGCAGTCAATGTCGTAATCAGCCAGAGAAAAAAACTGCCCGAACTTAAAATCAAGAGTGTCGGGCATTATGCCGTAGACCGCTCCAAGCACAAGAATAAAAGAGGATTGGGCGTCCTCGTTTCCGCCGCGGGCCGCCATATGCACCGCTTTCTGGAAAAATGTCGCCACCGCCAAACCCGACATAAAATGCGTAATGCCTTTCATAAAATACGGAATCGACTTCTATTTTTTAACGTATAGGAAAGTATAAACACCTTGCCACAGATGGACACAGAAAAAACACAGAAAGATTCTGTGAAATTCTGTGGCTACGCAGTTTTCTTGACGCTCAAGTTTCAGAATTGAATGCTGAACTTTGAGAACTGTTTGCTGAACTTCCGAAACTCAATGCTGAACTTTAATAATTGTCCGCTACACTTTGATAATTGTCTGCTACACTTGTAGTTGCTCAATCCCCTAAAGGGGACAAGTTTTATTGGGCGTCTTTAGAAATGGAAGCCCGACGATAAATCCAACCGCATTGATTTCTCATTTTCTCATTTAACTAAATGATTAACTATTCTTGCTCATCATCCGACGGAGACAAACCCTCACTTTCCCATTTCGTCAATTGACGAAATGATATCACTGCCCGAGCCCGCAATTTTTACATATGCACAAGATGGAGAAAATCCGCCACGGCATCTCCGTAACCTGCCATATTAAGGGTTATCGGAATCAGCAAGACACCCATAAGATTACTTCTACGGCAATGGTAAAAAACAGGAATCGTTCCTATGCATGTTGAAACAGCCATCACAAAAATCCCGTTCCATCCCGTAAGAAAATAAATAAACGCAGTAACCAGAATCAGCATAAACAGATACATTTGTTTGAAATTAACTTTTTTTAATAATACTACCGATAATTTTGCAAGTTCCATCAGAAGCAAAAATGACAGGAAACCCGACAAAACGATGCACGACAGAATCAAAAAATAATCGTTTTCCATCGGATAAAAATACGGTTTAATAATTATATTCAGCCCGCCTTTTGAAAATCCGAAAGGCGATATCGGAGTTATCACAAAAAGAAACAAAAACGAGCCCACATAATAAAGCAACTTCGCCACCCCGCCGCCTAAAATAAACACCTTGTCACCGCGCAATGCGGTTGCAGCGCCCGCCATAATGCTTCCGATACCCATCGTTATCAAAGGTATATAACTGCATAACATACCCGCAAGACCGCCTGAGTAAGTTGACTGGACTACCGTCTTGAAATCAAGGTCTATTGATTTTTTGGGAATATATTGCTCCGGTATTTCAAACGATAAAAGCAGGTTCTGTATGATTGAAGGCACGGCAAACAATCCGATAAAAACCGGCATAATATTTTGGAATGCCATCTGGTGAGTGATAATACTGTGATTTATAATAAAAAGCCCGAGGATGCCGGACAATCCCCACGCCGCAATTCCCGCAAAAAGATTGGACCACGCTCCGCGAAATTTCTGCCAAACAGTTTTTCCGTAACCGGCGCCTTTCGGCCATTCGCTGAATATCATATACATAATCACCGTCAGAAGAATCCACGCGAGGTTCGGTCTCGTGATATTATTGATATATGGCATAATATAGTAAAAAAAAGGCGTGCCTGCGACAAGCAGAATAATTCCTATAAGTCCGCCGATACCCGATATTATAACTGTTTCATAACCTTTTCCCAAAAGTAAGTTTTTCGTGCCGGGCAAAATAACCGCGGAAGCCGACTCGTCAGCCGCGCTCAGCATCGTCATAGGAATGCTGTTCACGAATGCAAACGCCACGATTAAAGAAGTGAAAAAAGGAACCATCCCCATTTCCGGCAGAACATTTTGTAGAGATCCCCATATCAAAATGGCGAGGCCGGCGACATTATAAATGTGAAGCGACGGAAAGAAGGATACTATTGACCCGACGGCGGTTCCGATAAGGGTATAACTGAGCACCGTTAAAAACAGATGCATATTATTTTTCCTCCTTTATTATGAAACCGTTATCGTCATCTTTTGATTTGTCGTCGGATGTACTTTTGCCGGAAGAATCTTCTCCCTCAATTGTTATCGCGTCTTCTTCCTTATATTCTATTCTTTTTTTCGGTGTCCTTTTTTTAGCCGGAGTTTTATCCTCGCTAAACTGCAGGCCGGAGCCGGCGGAGCCGGTTTTAATGCATTTCAGATTTTTTGGATTTTCCGGGTTTTTTAATTTCAACTGTAGGGCGCCGCGGTAACTGTCAACGGTGGCTACCATGAGATATTCTGCGCCGGGCACCAGCAAATTCTCTTTTGTGGCAGTATCTGTTATTTTTTCAAAATCCGAATTAAAAACGGTAAGAGAAATACTGTCAGAACCGTCGCTGACCGACACGCTCTTTCCTACGGAAAATTCTCTTTCAACATCTTCAATCGTTACATTAAAGAGGAAAGATTTTTTGGCGTCATTTGCGGTTATGTCCTTTATTTTTTTCTCGGTCACAATATATTTTTCAGTTACCGCTATGCGTTTGGGATTTTTAATAAACATTGATACGCCGAATTTCTCGCTGATATTGAGTTGTCCGACTGCCCGTATCTTATCGCCTTCCTGCGGCAGATTGTCGCCGAATACGTCCTTAAAATTATTGAGGGCATTAAACCCGTTCAGTTTCATTTTACCGGTTCCATCGGCGACGGTATAACTGAAATTATTTTTTGTTTCATCAAAACGGGCGGCAACTATTGAACCGTCAACTTCCACAAGGGCATTGTTCATCCTCTCGGTAATTGAAGAAATTTTCACAACCGGTATTTCATGCATCTTTGAGGCATACCACAACATCATCAACCCGACGATAGAACCGATAACGGAAAGACGCTTGACAAGTTTCAACGACAATCTTTTATGTAAATCCGCCTGGCAATAGGGACATTTCTCGTAAGGACCTACGAATTTCCCGCAGGACGGACAAACGGCATCCGATGAAACTTTAATCTCTTTTACCGGTGCAGCATTTTTATCTTCCATATGTTAGTGTAATTCGTGAAATCCGTGGTTACTTTTGAAATCCCGATGCTATAAAATAGTTTCGCGTTTATTGAACAGATTCATTGCCTTTTGAAGACCGCTGTCAATAAAAACGGAAACGGCATCGGAAGCGCGTGAAATCACCGACTTCATTTTGAGCGCCTCTTCCTGAGTAAATTTTGAAAGGACAAAATCAACGGCATCAACATTAGACGGGGGACGCCCGATGCCTATTCTGATACGGCAGAACTCATTTGTGCCGAGCGTTTCAATTATTGATTCCACACCGTTATGCCCGCCGGAAGAACCGCCTTTTCTTACCCTAAGTGTGCCGAAAGAAATATCCATATCGTCGCAAACAACAATAATATCCTCATAATCGGGATTATATTTTTTTATCAAAGGCATTATCGCATAACCGCTTCTGTTCATAAACAACATGGATTTTACAAGAATAAAATCATCGCAAACGGACACCAATGCACAGTCTTTATATTCCCGCCACTCTAATGATTTATCTTCCGTAAAATTATCAAGCACTGCAAAACCTACATTGTGCCTCGTAGAAGAATATTTTTTTCCGGGATTACCCAGACCGATAATAAATTTCATTTTTTTTAGCCACAGATGAACACAGAATTTCACTGAATCTACGATTTCTGTGTTTTTTCTGTGTGATTCTGTGGCTTGTTTTTTTACTTTTTTTCCTCTTTCGGTTTTAGCGTAGCGTCTTCCTTTTTGGCAGCCGGTCTGCCGACCGCAGACGGAGCAGCCGCCGGAGCCGCCTCCGCACCCTCTTCAACTTCTTCCTTCTTACCCTTGCCGATAACCTCAGGTTCTGCTATCGCTTCAGTTACAGCGGGAACAACTTCCTCAAGAATTGTCGGAGATACAATGTTAGCGACTATCTGCTCGGGCGCAACTATAATTTCAACATTTTTAGGCACGACTAAATCCTTTACAAGAACCGTATTGCCTATTTCAAGGGCTGAAATGTCAACCGTAATTTTTTCCGGAATGTCCGCCGGGAGACATTTCACTTTCAATTCCCGGACTATGTGGGAAAGAACGCCGCCGGATTTAACCCCCGGCGCTTCTCCGACGAGCACGACAGGAATTGAAATATCAATTTTCTTTTTCATACTGACAGAATAAAAATCAATATGGGAAAGTTCGCGGGAAATAACATTTTTTTGAATATCCTTTATAAGAACCGTTTTTGAGGTTTTATCGGGCATGCGAAGTGAAATCATAACATTGCGGCCCGCCATTTTAAGCAGTGTTGTAAATTTGACGGCATCAATCGTAAGAGACATATTCGCCATATCGCCATATAAAATCGCGGGGATTTTTCCGGACGCTCTCAACTTCTTCATCTCGCTTTTTGACGCCGGTTTCCTCTCTTGTGAATCCAATGTGAACTTTTCCATAATCGCTACGCTCCTTACACGGAACAAACACAGAAGCCCGCTAAAGCGGGACACAGAACTAACTCGGCACTGTTCCGCTTCTGTTCCGTGTTATTGTTCCGCGTCTGTTCCGCGATTTTTTACTCAAATAATTCAGACACTGATTTTTCGTCGTGAATTCTTAATATCGCATCCGCTAAAAGTTTGCCGACGGACAAAACCTTTATCTTTTTTAACCGTGATTTGCCGCCGGATATGGAATTGGTGACAACTACTTCTTTTACGGATGACTTTTCTATTTTTTCATATGCGCTGCCGGCAAAAATTCCATGGGCGGCGGTAGCATAAATATCGGCTGCGCCGCTTTTTTTTAATGCCTCAACGGCTTTGACAAGCGTGCCGGCCGTATCAATTATATCGTCAACAATTATAATGTTTTTGCCTTTTACATTTCCTATGATATTCATAACTGCCGCTTCGTCGGGTGAGATTCTTCTTTTATCTATTATGGCAAGTCCGACTCTCATTCGCTTGGCAAATGAACGGGCTCTTTCCACACCACCGGCATCCGGCGACACGACGATAAGATTTGAGAGTTTTTTCCGCTTAAAATAATCAACAAGCACGGGACGAACAAACAGATGGTCAACGGGAATATCAAAAAATCCCTGAATTTGTCCGGCGTGCAAATCAAGTGTAAGCACCCTGTTCGCACCGGCGACCGTTATCAAATTTGCAACAAGTTTAGCGGTTATCGGCACCCTGGGCTCGGCTTTTCTGTCCTGTCGGGAATATCCGTAATACGGGATGACGGCTGTAATCCTTCCGGCGGAAGCACGACGAAGAGCATCAATAATTATGAGGAGTTCCATCAGGTTTTCATTGGCGGGAGACGATGTCGGCTGAATAACAAAGGTATCGCAGCCGCGGATGTTTTCCGTTATTTTAATATTAACTTCACCGTCGGGAAAACGACCCGTTTCCAAAGCGCCCATCTGAACTTTAAGAAAACCGCAGACCTCTTTTGACAAATAACGATTTGCCGAACCGCTGAAAATTTTTAATTTACCAAATATCACTGGCTCCTCCCTATTGACTACTTTTTTAACCTTTAACTTTTAACTTTTTTATTACCTGTCTCTCGCGGGCAATTGCCAGTTTATTATCGGGCACGTCGTGAGTAATAGTTGACCCTGCGGCAATCAAAGCCCCTTTCCCTATTTTAATGGGAGCGATTAAATTAGTATTGCTTCCGACAAAAGTGTAATCGCCGATTTCCGTTTTGTGTTTCTTTTTACCGTCGTAATTGCAGGTAATAGTGCCCGCACCGATATTTATATTTTTCCCGAGTTGTGAATCGCCGATATATGAAAGATGGGAAACCTTCGTGTTTTCGCCGATGACCGATTTTTTAATTTCCGAGAAATTACCGATGCGGGCATACCTGCCGATTTTTGTTTCCTTTCTTATGTGAGAAAACGGGCCTATTTTGACATCATCTGCAATTTCAGCCCCATAGACGAAAGATGCCCTTATTTCAACATTTTTTCCGACGGTGGAAGAGTCAATATAACTGAAAGGACCGAGCACACACCCGCTTTTTATTTTCGTTTTGCCTTTGATAATCGTTGAAGGCATTATCGTCACATCTTTTTCAATTTCAACCGTTTCTTCAATATAAACGGTGCCGGGATTTACAATCGTAACGCCGGAAATCATCAAATTTTCAAGAATCTTTTCTCTGATATAATTCTCTGCTTGGGCAAGTTCGGAACGGTTATTTATGCCCATAATTTCTTTGAAGTCATCGGTTTTATATGCAATAACTTTTTTGTTTTCACTGTTCAAAATTGATATTACATCCGTCAGATAATACTCGCTTTTTGAATTGTTGTTTTTCACTTTGTGCAGTGCCGAAAAAAGTTCTTTTGACGAAAAGACATAAATGCCGGAATTTATTTCCTTTATTTTTTTGATAACATCTGCGGCATCTTTTGACTCAACAATCGCCTTAACCGTTCCGTTTCTATTTCTTATAATTCTTCCATAATGCGACGGATTTTCCATCTCGCAGGTAAGCACAGACGCTGCGGCTTTTTCTTTTTTGTGAACCGACAGTAATTTGTCGACGGTTTCTTTTTTAAGAAACGGAACATCGCCGGAAAGTATGACCAAATCACCTGTAAAATTTTTTAAGATTTTTTCCGTCTGCACAACCGCATCGCCGCTGCCGAGTTGCTTTACCTGTTTCACAAAAATCATATTTTTATCACTTATACTTTTTTTAACAAGTTCCGATTTATGCCCTACAACGATAATTTTTTTGTCAAAACCACTTACTATTCCGGCAACCCTCTCAATTATCGTCTTGCCGAAAATTTCATGAAGAACTTTCGGCGTTTCCGACTTAAACCTCGTGCCTTCACCTGCAGCAAGAATTATAGCGATCATGTTTTTCATATACTGATTACCGCTGATTTGACACCAACTGAACGCTGATTGCCGCTGATAATCTGCGGTCATCTGCGCCTTTATATCTGCGGACATCCGCGTTGTTTTCCTGGGGAGGAAGGATTCGAACCTTCGGATGACGGCTCCAAAGGCCGTTGCCTTACCGCTTGGCTACTCCCCAAATGTGACTGTAAATCCGACTCCCTTAAAAATTGCTCTCTTATTTATGTTTTTCTATGCCTTTTAGACGGTAAAAATCAATTTTTCGCATTTAATATCTAATGGCATCCTTTGGTATTTAAAAGTATCATTATAAATAGCCATCTTTCAGAGAACAATCCTCCATCAATTTTTCGATTTTACAAAAATATTTCTCTTTTGTCAAGTTTTTTCAGATACCGCATTATCACATTTAATCTTTTCCATGTAGTTCGTGCAGTAAAATCTGTATCTCTCAAACTGTTTATATTCACACTTCTTGGCCCTGTGATTACAGATGAGATGATACTCGTATTTTTTCACGATGTTATTATATCTTTTGGAGAGTTAAAAATCAAGGAATATTTTTGGTGGGTATTAAATTTTGCGGACAGAATGTATTTTTCCGTCAGAATAGAAAAAACCGGATACGCCAAGTTTGAGCATATAAAAGAAAATATGGCAAAACAAGACACATTTAATCATTTGATATTCCGGGTAATGTCACTCCGTGACCGGCGCCTGTCCCGATGAATATCGGGATGACTCCGTGGCTAAAAAGTGCACGAAGTGCTTATCTTGATGTCTATCACTTAATCCTAATCTACAAGTGGCATTCTTACCGTAACGGCAATTAAAAATGTAAAATGTCAAATTAAGGTGTTATCCATATTTTGTTTGTTGTGATATTTTCCGCTATTATTTTTCCGCGACTTATTACATATCTCGGCGCTTCGTGATAACGCAGGGCATCAACAATATTATTGACATCCAAAATAACAAGATTCGCATAATTTCCCTCTTTGAGTCCGAAATTTTTTATATTCATCGCTTTGGCGGCATTCACGGTAATCATATCATAAAGCGTTTCCATTTCCGTCGCGGTTGTCATCCATAAAAGATGAGACGCAAGGAACGCAATTTCAAGCATGTTGTTGCGACCGTAGGGATAGTAGGCATCCGAAATATCGTCCTGCCCGAGACAAACCAGAACACCTTCTTCAAGAAGTTCTCTCACCCGTGCATGAAGCGGGCCAGTATGCGGGTCGATGACAACGCCCATTTTCGCTTTTTTAAGCAGTGCTGCAACTTTTTGGAAATACGGTTTCGGATACAGACACATCGCACGCGCATGCTGGGCAAGAACCCGTCCATGCCAACCGACTTTTATCGTTTCAGTAGCAAGCATTTCAAGTGTTTTGAGCGTCGCATCACCGGCATCGTCAACGAGCATTGAGACATCTTTATTATATTTTTTGGCAATTGCAACCATTTTCTGAATATGAATTCTTTCATCTTCTTCCGTGTATTCAATCCAAGGGATACCGCCGACAATATCGGCGCCCATATCCATCGCCTGAATTATAAGTTTCTCGGCGCCCGGCTCTCTGACAACGCCGTCCTGCGGGAATGCAACGACTTGAATATCAACAATTTTTTTGTATTCTTCCCTCGCTTTAATTACCGCTTTAATCCCCTCTAAACGCGCTTTTGTATCAACATCAACAAAAGCCCTTATGTGAAGATTGCCATATCGCGCCGCAAGTTCAACCGCCTTTCGGACATTTTTTATAATCCATTTCTCGTCGTAATTCTCCTTCACGCGCGCCGCAAGTTCAATCGCCGTCATCGCTTTACCCATATCACTGCCGTGATAATCCTTCAGCGCTTTTTCATCCATCATCTGCAGCGTCCAGACCTTGCATAAATGAAGATGGGCATTGCAATATGACTCGGTGACAAGATGACCTTGCGCATCAATAGTTGTCTTTGCTTTACCGCTGCATTTTTTAGAAATTTTTTCAATCTTGCTGCCGGTGATGGCTATCTCCGTTAAACCTTCACGACCGCGCAACTTGGCATTTTGAATTAATAAATCCATACAGCCCCCCAATAACAGCAATTACAAATTGAGAATTAAGAGTTAAGAATTAAAATGTCAAAATCCACAATTCTTAATTTTCAATTTTCAATTCTTAATTGCCTTTTCATTTTTTTTGCTTTCTAATTTTTCTATTGCCTGTTTAGCTGCCTCTATAACTTCCGTATTTTCATCTTCAACCGCGGCCGCTTTTTTAAGCGGCTCAATTGCCGATTTATCCCCTAACTCTCCGAGCGCTTTCGCAGATTCGGCTCGTACCGTCGGGTTAACATCACTAAGATTTTTTATTAAATTTCCAACGGCGGACTTAAGTTTCATAGATGACACCGATTGAATTGCGGTAAGCCGGACGCCTTCGGCTTCATCGTTAAGACGCTCAACTATAATCGCCTGCACATCAGGTTGATCGGAAAAAACCATCAGCGATTTTAGCGCAGTAATTCTTATAACGGGACGGCCGTCGGTAAGAAGTTTTTTCAACGAGGGAATAGAAGAGACATCCTTAAATTTTGCGATTGAATTCGCACTGTCAATAATCATTCCGCCGTCGGCATCGTTAAGCGATTTGATCAAATGAGGAACTGCCTGTTTATCGCCGATTTCACCGAGTGAAACTGCGGCACACCGGCGAACCTCTGTGTTTTCGTCTTTAAGCAAACCGATTAAAGGTAATACTGCATTTTTATTTTTTTCGGTTCCGAGAGAAATTGCGGCGTTTCTTCTAACGAGCCAATTCGCATCTTTTAATTTCTGGACATTTGTCCTTTTATCAATTTTCGGTTTTGCGGTTTTAACAGGTGCCGGCGATTTTTCGGGATTCGCGGTTTCCGTTGATTTTTTGACCTCGGTTGCAGACACCGTAGATTTTTTTGCTTGATATGTAGGCGACGCTTTGGTTGTGGCATCTTTTTTCACTTCGGCAAAACACAAACCAACAAGCCACAGATTGACACAGATAAACACAGATAAAAACTTTTTCATAAACACCTCCAAATTATTAATTGCCCCTTGGATGTCATGCTGAGCCATCAGGCGAAGCATCTCGGTTTTGAGATTCTTCGCTGCGCTCAGAATGACAATCACTATAAACCATTTTTTTTGCAATTCTGTTTGTCTTTTCGTAAAGTTTTTGCTCGTCAACATTTACAAGTTTTCCATCTTTTACAACAATTTTACCGTTGACGATGGTCGTATCAACAATATCCGAATCGCCGCAAAAAAGCAAGGATGCGAGAACATCATGAATACCGCCGGCATAACCGATTTTTTCAACATCAAATAAAACAATATCCGCTGCCTTACCCGCCTCGAGCGAGCCGATGTCATCCCGTCCTAAAACTTGAGCACCGCCGCGGGTTGCGAGCCATAAAACATCTTCGGCAGGCATTGATTTTACGCCCGATTTCAGACGATGGACCAAAAGACATGTTTTTAATTCCCGAAGCATATTTGAGGAATCGTTTGATGCGGAACCGTCTACCGCAAGGGAAACGGGGACTCCGTTTTCAAGCATTTTTCGGACAGGCGCAATACCGCTTCCCAACCGCAGATTTGAAACGGGACAGTGCGCAACGCCGGTTTTTGTTTTCCCCAGCAGCGCTATTTCATCGTCATTAAGGTGGATGCAATGAGCAAACCAGATATCGTCTCCCAGCCAGCCGACTTTTTCCATATAAGCAAGCGGTTTTAAGTTGTGTTCTTCCAGGCAAAATTTTTCCTCATCAAGCGTTTCGGCGATGTGCGTGTGGCATTTTATTTTTTTCCTGCGTGCAAAATTCACCGTCTCTTTTAATAACTCAGTCGTAACCGAAAACGGCGAGCAGGGAGACAGAGCGAGTCGGCACATCGAAAATTTTTCGGGATTGTGATATTTTTGTATTACCCGTTCGGAGTCCTTCATTATCTCGTTTTCCGTCTGAACCACATCGTCCGGCGGAAGACCGCCTTTTGACTGACCTCGCGACATTGAACCGCGGGTAGGATGAAATCTAATCCCGATTTCTTCGGCGGCTTTTATCTCAAAATCTAAAAGATCCTTCGGCTGATTTTTCGGGAAAATATAAAACTGGTCGGTTGATGTGGTGCAACCCGTCTGCAACAGTTCGCCCAAACCGACGAGCGCCGATGTATAAACGGCATCCGGAGTGATATTTTTCCAGACGGTATAGAGATATTTTAACCAGTCAAAAAGTTCGGCATCCTGGACTTCCCGTATATTTCTGTAAAGCGTCTGGTACAAGTGATGGTGAGTATTGACGAATCCCGGAAGCACGACGCATTTTGAAGCGTCAATAACAGTGCAGGAAGAGGACAGCGCGCGGAAGGCAGAAGGCAGATTCTTACCGACGAATTTTATTTCATTATTCTCTATGAAAATATTACCGCCCGCAATTTTTGTTCTCTTATTGTCCATCGTGACAATAAGTTTTGCATTTTTAATCAGAATATTTTTTTTCATTTTTTTTAACGCAGATTACGCGGATTTTTAACGGTGATTACACAGATAATTCTTTATCTGCGTTTATCCGATATTATCTGCGTCCTATTTCATTTTTTGTTTAATTCCTGCAATCTTTCGGTTGCTTTTTTAGCCCACTGGGTATCACTATATCTTTTTTTCACAATTTCATAATTTTGTTTTGCGTCTTTGATAAATCCTATTTCTTCCGATGCGCGGGCAGACATATAATGGGATTCCGGCACATATTGTGAATCGCTGAAAAGATAAACCACTTTCAGATATTCCCGCGCCGCTTCCTTGTATTTTTTCTGCATGAAATAACAATCCGCTGCTTTTTTCTGCGCAACGGCGCCCAAATTCTCGTCACTTGTGCTTAACAATCCGTTAATGCTCTCGGCATTGCCGATTCCTTTATTTTTAGAAAGAGTTGCGGCAAGTTCATAATTCTCGATAGCGGCGAAATAATCGCCGCTCCTTTCAAATTCGCTGCCCCGCCTGAGATACATTTCAGCGGCAGCAAGCGATTTCGGATATCTGTAAAGTATCTCGCTGTAGCATTTCTCCGCCTCAAGCGTATTACCTATTTTTTCACAAGCAACGCCGCTGTTATATTTCATCATCGCAAAAATTTCAGAATCCGATGTCTCAAGTTTAAGTCCTATATTATAATTTTCAATCGCCTTCTTGTAATCGGATGAGTCAAGATAACAATTCCCGATATAAAGCATCGCCTCGGCATAATTTTTTGACAACGGATATTCTTCAACAAATTTTTGAAATGAATTTATAGCGGCGGCCGGCTGACCGGTTTTGTAGTAAATTTTAGAGCGGATGAAATTCGCATCTTCCGCAAGATTATGCTCGGGAAAATTGGATGCAATTTGTTCAAAATATCTTGCGGCTTTGTCATAGTCCTTTTTTTTGTAAAAATATTCGGCGACTTGATAGGTAATTTCCGGCGAGAGTTGGGAGGTCGGATATTTTTCGGCAAACTGAACATACACGGAAATAGCATCAAAAACCGCACCTTCCGTTTCATATACGCGGCCGACGGAGTAAAGCGCAAATTCCGCCTGCGGGGATGCAGGATATTTTGCTAAAACCTTTCTGTATAAATTTTTTGCCTGCTTGTATTTTTTTAGATTGAAATAACTGTCGCCGAGTCGAAGCCATCCGTCGGCGGCATAATCGGATTTCGGATAATTCCGGACAAGCGCGTTAAAAGAAACGGTGGCTTTTTTAAAATTTTTGTTTTTGAAGTGAAGCATACCGACCCAGTATTGTGCGTCGTCGGTTATTTTTGTGCCGGGAAACCGCTTTACAAAATTCAAAAGATATTCTCTGGCTTTTTCATAATTGTTTTTTTTATAATAAATAAGTCCGATTCCAAGACGAGCACGCAAAGATTCGTTTGTATTGGGAAATTTTTCTGTTATCTTAACATATTCTTTAAGTGCGTCGTCAAGTTGCAAAAGTTCCGACATGGAATCAGCCCGATAAAGATATGCCTTTTTCAGAAAATCTCTGTTTTTCTTCGTAGCGGTAGAAATTACGGCATCAAAAGAGTCAACGGCAGATTTATAATTACCATCCTGAAACTGTTTAACGCCCGTATTATATGTCTCTTCAAGGTATGAAAGGGAAAATAGAGAAGTTACAAGTAAAAAGTTAAAAGTTAAAAATAAGATTTTTTTCATATAAAGAAATTATATCAAAAATTGGAAAAATGTCAATTCCAATTTTCAATTCTCAATTCTGCCTTTTACTGAGACCAGACGGGGTTTGTAGATTCCTTTGCAATGGAACCAACCGGTTTTTGTTTGCTGCCGTCGGCAAACATACTGAAAAGTTCATACTTACCGGTCCTGTTGGAAGAAAAAATTATGCGTCTGCCGTCGGTAGAAAATGCGGGGTTTTCGTTTGAGCCGGAATTTTTTGTTAGCTGATATTCCTTGTTTGTGCTTACATCCATAACATAAATATCAAAAATCGCACCGTTTCTTTTTGTGAATGCAATTGCACCGCCGACGGGCGACCAACAGGGTGAATCATTATATCCGCTGTATGTAATTTTTCTCAAATTTGTGCCTTCTATATCCATAATATACAACTGCGGATTACCGCCTCTGTCTGAAACAAAAACAAATTCATTTGAGTTGGGTGAAAAAGATGCGGCAGTGTCTACTCCCCTTGAATATGTAAGCCGCCTTATAATTTTACCTTCCGCCGTAAAGAGATAAAGTTCCGGGTCGCCGTCTTTTGAAAGAGTGGCTATAAAATACTTGCCGTCGCAGGATGCAGAACCGGTAATGTTTAGCCCCTGAAATGTGATAAAAGGGACAGACCTGTTTTTCTCAAAATCATATCTGAATATATCAGGATTACCTTCTTTGTATGTAGTGTAATAAATATATTTACCGTCGGAAGAGAACTTGGGCAAAACGGAAATTGAATTATTATAGGTAATCCGTGTGAGATTTTTGCCGTCGTAATCAACGCACCATATTTCTTTGCTGCCCGACATAGTGTTTGAAAATGCAATTTTGGAAGAAAAACTTATCTTTTGTCCGGTAAGCGATTTTATTATATCCTCTGAAAAATTATGGGCAACTTTTCTTGTTTCATAGTCGGCATATTTATAGTCCTTGTCGAATATTTTTTTAGCAGAAACAACATCCCAGCAATATCCGGAAAGTATAATTTTGTTTTTGCTTGTTTTTATTTCAAATTTCACTATGGTATCTATTCCGTTTGCGACGGCGATATCACGGTCGGTTTTGTTAAAATCAAGTTTTTTCGCGAATAATTGATCCGGCGGCAGAGAAATCAAATTAAAAATTCCGGAATAAACAAGGTCTTCTGAAACAATTTTCTGAATATCAGCGGAGTGTCTTGAATTGTCCGTAGGATAAATAAAAATGTTTGTTTTCCGACCGCCCGATTTAAGTTGTAAAAAAATATCGGCACAATAGAGGCAATTAAAAATGTAAAATGTAAAATGTAAAATGAAAAAAAACCTAAAAATTACTGTTTTCTTTTTGACAATTTCAGACGTTAAATCTAAAACTACTTGCGTACTTTCGCAACTACGAAAGTAGTTGAATAGCATTAAAAAACAACTTTTAATTTTTAATTTGTAATTTTTCATTGCTTTTAACTTCCTGAAAGTTCAAACATAAAATAAACGCCTAAATAATCGTCGGCATAACCGGCAGGTAACGGGGGAAACGGCGCAGAATTCATAATCGCTCTGATGGCTGACCTGTCTATAAAAGAAACGCCGGCGGATTCTTTTACCGTCAGATTTGCAACAACGCCGTCTTTTAATATCTTAAAATATACCAGAACTTTTTTCGGGCTGCTGGACGGATACGGCTCCGGATTCCAATTCTGCGCAACTTTGTTCCTTAAAATGTTGACATACCCCATATACGGAAAATTGCCGGCATCAACCCCGATACCTGTGCCCAATCCCGTGCCGCTTCCGGGCCCGATTCCTGTGCCCAATCCCGTGCCGCTTCCGGGCCCGATTCCTGGCCCTTTTCCCGTTTCTTTCTCCCACTTCAGAATATCTTTTTTGTCCAGTTTTGATTTTTTTGAAACAACTTTCCCTGCCACAATATCGCCGGGTTTTACAACATCTCCTGTTTTTTTCGTCTCCGATATTTTTTCCGCGGAAATCCCGCCGGATGGAGCACTCCCGCTCTCGCCACCGGTTCCGCCTAAACCTCCTGCACCACTGCTACCATAACTTGAACCGATTACCTGTATAGGAATATAATATATTTTTGATGATGATTTGGAACCGAGCGACAAAAACAAAAAAAACAAAAAATGAACTGATATGGAAATAATAAAACCGAGTTTTATGTCCGTCATTGAGATTTTTTGAGAGGGGCAAGATATTTTTCCGACTGTCTGGCTTCGGAGGTTTTCGGATAATTTTTAACAATGTCTTCAAACAATGCAATCGCTTGTGACTCTTTTTTAAGTTTCAGAAACGAATTTGCCTTTTTCAATTTTGCCGACGGTATTTTTTCCGATTTCGGATATGAAGCGATAAATTTATCGAAATTTTCCACCGCTTTTTTATAATCACCTTTCTTATAAAAACAGACGCCTATCCAGAACTGTGCATTTGAAACAAGAGTCCCGTTCGGATATTGCTGAATATATTCCTGAAATCCTCCGAGTGCCAAATCATAATTTCTCATCGTGTAATCGGTATAGGCGGCGCCGTAAATCTGGGTCGGAGTCGGCTTTGTTTCATCTATTTTTTTTGTAACTTTTTCGGATAACAGCGAAAGTTTATTTGTAAAGTCAACATTCGTGTCTTCTAACTTCTGGCCAAAAATCACAAATCGCTCGTTGGTTTCCTCTATTTTTGAATTTAATGTTTTTATATTGGCGTTGAGGTCTTCCATCTGAACGGATAAGTCCGCCTGATTTTTCTGCATTTCAGAAAGTTGATTTTGGAGTTTTACTATGTCGGACTGAAGATTTACAACATCTTTCTGCGTCGCAACGCAACCGGAAAGAATAACAGTAAGTAGTAAGTAGAAAGTCGTAAGTGGTAAAGAATTTTTTAAATCCATAAATTATTTTTTTGGATTTTTTTTCTTTATTACTTTGTCATTCAGAATTTCTTTTGGGACGTTTTCCGGAATTCTACCGAGCATATCTGCACGCCGGTTTTTTGACCAGGCCGCTTCGTCATGACCTGAGTCAACCGGTCTTTCCTCGCCATATGAAATTGTCGCCATACGGTTCCCTTTTATGCCGAGTTTCATCAGATAACTTCTCACCGATTTTGCGCGCCGGTCGCCCAATGCAATATTGTAATCCGTTGTTCCTCTTTCATCGCAATGTCCTTCAACAATAATTTCCACATCAGAATTATCTTTAAGCCAAGACGCATTTTTGGCAAGTATGTTTCTTGCATCGGGACGTAAAGTTGCATTGTCATAATCAAAATAAACGGTTGCAAGTTGAGGAACATTTTTATACTCTTTCCCTCTTAAAGACGGCTCTTCTGTCTGTTTTTCAATCGTAGTAACCGGCTCCGGCGGCCTCACAATTTTTTTCTTGGCGCAGCCGGTAAAAAGACAATTAAAAATTAAAAATGACACGAAAAGTGTCACCCCGAACTTGTTTCGGGATCTAAAGAGATGCTGAAATAAATTCAGCATGACATGATTAAAAATTAAAAACCCCATCCTTGTTCCGCGTCTGTTCCGCGTTATGTTCTGCGTCTGTTCCGCGTTTCTCATAAAACACCTCCAAAATAAAAATTTTTCCTGTAAGTTATTATAAATAATTTTTTGGATTTTGTCAACCCCGCGCATCTGAATTAAGTTTTGTAAGTTCGTTTTCCAATTCCGCAGGAAATTTTTTACCGAACTGCTTGAAAAATTTTCCCGCATCTTCCAGTTCATCTTTCCAATCGGCGATTTTTACCTCAAATAGTTTTTCTAAATTTTTCCTTGGTATGCTCAGTCCGCTTATATCCATGTCATCCAAATCCGGCACAAGACCTACGGGCGTGGAAACCGCTTTCACTTTGTTATTAACACGGTCAATAATCCATTTCAAAACCCTGATATTATCTCCGAAACCGGGCCAGATAAAGGAACCGTTTTCATCGGTTCTAAACCAGTTGACGGAAAATATCTTCGGCGGATTTTTTAACTTCTTACCTACATCAAGCCAGTGCCTGAAATAATCGCCCATATTGTACCCGCAGAAAGGAAGCATAGCCATCGGATCGCGACGGAGTTGACCCTCTTTATGAATTGCCGCTGCGGTGGTTTCGGAACCCATTCTTGCACCTAAAAACACACCATTGGGCCAGTTGAAACTTTCAACGACAAGAGGTACAAGTTGCGACCTTTTCCCGCCGAAAATTATCGCGGATATAGGAACGCCTTTGGGATTGTCAAACTCTTTAGAAAGTGTAGCCGAATTATAAATTGAGACGGTAAACCTTGAATTCGGATGCGCCGCTTTCGTTCCGCTTTCCGGCGTCCATTTATTTCCCTGCCAATCAATTATATTTTCCGGCACATCGCCGTCAAGCCCTTCCCACCACGGTTCGTTTTTATCCAAATCAAGACCGGTATTCGTAAAAAGTGTCGGAAAAAATTTTCCCGCTTTAAGCGTTTTAATAATATTCGGATTTGTATTAAGTGCTGTTCCGGGTGCGACGCCGAAATATCCGGTTTCAGGATTTATCGCCCAGAGCCGCCCGTCCGGACCTATATTCATCCATGCTATATCGTCTCCAACAGTCCACACTTTGTAGCCGGGAAGTGCCGACTGCAACATCGCGAGATTTGTTTTTCCACAGGCAGACGGAAACGCCGCTGCAATATATGTAATTTTCCCCTGCGAATCCTCTACCCCAATTATCGACATATGTTCGGCAAGCCAACCCTCTTTAAGTCCAAGGCAGGAAGCCAACCGCAAAGCAACACATTTCTTTCCTAAAAGTGCATTCCCTCCGTAACCGGAACCGATGCTCCACACCAGATTCTCATCCGGAAAATGCATGACGAACCGCTTCTTCGGGTCAAAGTCACCGACGGAGTGAAACCCTTTTACAAAGTTTTCGGAATTGCCTATTTTTTTGATAACATCGCTCCCCAACCGTGTCATTATTGCCATACTTACTGCGACATAACTGAGATCCGTTATTTCAACGCATGCTTTTGAATAAGGGAAATCAGGATGTCCCATCATATACGGAAGAACATACATCGTTTTTCCTTTCATACAACCGTCGGAAAGTTTTGTAAGTTTTCTCTTCGCTTCGTCAGGGTGCATCCAGTTGTTGTTAGGTCCTGCTGTTTCTTTGTCGGGATGACACACAAAAGTTAACTGCTCGGTTCTTGCAACATCTGTCGGATGGCTTCTGTGATAGTAGGCATTGGGCCATGTTTTCTGATTTAACTCGGTAAATACCGGGTAACCGTTGATTTTTTCTTCCCGCATCCCGATTTCAACGATTTTTCTTGTCTCTTTTTCGGAACCGTCAAACCAATAGATTTTTTTCGGCTTTGCAAGTTCCGCCTGTTTTTCAACCCATTTTTCAAGTGGTGTGGACATTTTTATATTTTCCCCTTTCACGCAAAAAAAATCAACATAAAAAATATAAATTCTTTATGATATTGTTTGATAATACAAAAAATTTAAACAAATGTCAATCAATTCTAATTTTTCAATTTTAATTTTTTCAGAATTTGCATTGTTTGTCGTCGGAAGCTAACTTGTTTTTCAGATATTTTGCTGTATGTGAATTTTCAATACCAAAAATGTCGTCAATTTTTCCTTGAAACACAACCTCGCCGCCCTTGTCTCCGCCGTCGGGACCCAAATCAACGAGCCAGTCGGCGGTTTTTATCACATCCAAATTGTGCTCAATAACAATAACCGTATTGCCCGCATCAACGAGGCGATGCAAAACCTCCAAAAGTTTATGAATATCCGCAAAATGAAGCCCGGTTGTCGGCTCATCCAAAATATAAACCGTCTTTCCTGTCGCCCTTTTTGTGAGTTCCGAGGCCAGTTTTACCCTCTGCGCCTCGCCGCCGGAAAGCGTTGTCGCCGACTGACCTAATTTCATGTATCCCAATCCGACATCGTAAAGTGTAAGCAGAGTTTTTTTTATCTGCGGAATATTTTCAAAAAATTTCAGCGATTCTGAAACGCTCATATCCAGGACTTCCGAGATATTTTTGTTTTTATATTTTACCGAAAGTGTTTCCTCGTTGAATCTGTCGCCTTTACACACATCGCATTTTACATAAACATCCGGCAAAAACTGCATCTCTATTTTTTTCGTCCCGTCTCCGCCGCACGCCTCGCACCGCCCGCCTTTCACATTGAAAGAAAATCTGCCCGGCGTATAGCCCCTCATTTTTGATAAAGGAAGTTTGCTGAATAAATCCCTTATATGCGTATAGACGCCGGTGTATGTCGCCGGGTTGCTCCGCGGTGTTCTTCCTATCGGCGATTGGTCCACAATGATAACTTTGTCAATGTTCTGCCAACCCAAAATATCTCTGTGAATTCCCGGAATTTCTTTTGACTTGTAAATTTTATGCGTCAGCGCTTTGTATAAAATTTCATGGATAAGAGTTGATTTTCCGCTCCCAGAAACGCCGGTTATTGCCGTAAAATTTCCCAGAGGAATTCGGACATCTATATTTTTCAGATTGAACTGTGAAGCGCCTTTTATTTCCAGAAATTTTTTAATTTCCCTATTCGCGGAGTTTATCCCGCACTGTGATGCGGGACTCATCCCCGAATGAATTCGGGGGCTACATTTATGAGGAATGGGAATTGTAAGGGCGCCGTTTAAGTATTTTGCCGTCAATGACTTTTCATTTTTGAGCAAATCCTCAACTTTGCCGGCGAAAACAATCTCACCCCCGTTTTTTCCCGCACCTGGACCCAAATCAATAATATAATCTGCGCAGCGGATAGTTTCTTCGTCGTGTTCAACCACAATTAAGGTATTACCAAGATTTTTTAAATTTGAAAGCGTGTTCAAAAGCCGCCTGTTATCCCTCTGGTGAAGCCCGATGGTCGGCTCATCCAAAACATACAAAACACCGACGAGCCCGGAGCCGATTTGAGTCGCCAACTGTATCCTCTGCGCCTCGCCGCCGGCAAGTGTTGATGACTCCCTCGCCAATGTGATGTAGTCAAGCCCTACATTTTCCAAAAATGAAAGCCGTGCAGTGATCTCTTTTGCTATTTCTTTTGATATAAATTTCTCGGTTTCGGTAAGTTTAACGTTTTTAAAAAAATCAAGCGCATCTTTTATAGACATTCCGGTAATTTCCGAAATATTTTTTCCTCCGAAGGTAACCGCGAGCGCTTCGTCTTTGAGACGCTCTCCGCGGCATTTTTCGCATATTTTTGAACGCATGAATTTTGTGAAAATTTCTTCGCGGACATATTCCGACTCCGTTTCTTTATATCTTCTTTCAAGATTTCCTATAACACCTTCAAATTCATTGTCGCCGTATAAAATATATTTTTGATTTTCCCGCGAAAGTTTCTTAAAAGGTGTCTCAAGCGAAAAATTGTGACGGCGGGCAACGCCGCTCAAAAGCGAAAAATAATAATTTGACCAAGCACCCGACCAGCGGTGCCTTTTTGTCGTGATTGGTTTTGACCAAGGAAGAATCGCACCGTCATAGACGGACAGATTTTTGTCCGGTACAACAAGTCCTTCGTCAACCTCTATTTTTTTACCAAGCCCATCACATTCCGAACACGCGCCGTAAGGAGCGTTAAACGAAAAAAACCTCGGCGAAATTTCCGGAATACTTATACCACAATTTGTGCAAGAATGGTGCTCGGAGAAGGTCAGTTCCTGCGTGTAGTTGCTTGATTTATCAAGCCCAATAAATTGGGCAACTACAATTCCGTTTGAAAGTTTGAGAGCCGACTCTACTGACTCCGCTAACCGCGATTTTGCCGACGGCGAAATTTCCAGGCGGTCAACAACGACTGAAATATCATGCCTTTTGTATTTTTCTAATTTCGGCGGATTTTCAAGTTCAAAGATTTTACCGTCAATTTTTGCCCTGATAAAACCCTTTTGTAAAATGTTTCTGAAAAGTTCGTAATATTCGCCTTTTCGTCCCTGAATAACCGGCGATAAAATAATTATTTTTGCGCCGACCGGAAGTTTCATCAGTTCGGAAACAATCTGCTGGGCCGACTGCGGTTTTATTTCTCTCCCGCATTTTGGACAGTGCGGAATACCTACACGGGCAAAAAGAAGCCGCAGGTAATCGTAAATTTCGGTGACAGTTCCGACGGTGGAGCGGGGATTCCGGGAAACCGCTTTTTGCTGGATTGCAATTGCGGGCGACAAACCGGAAATGTAATCAACATCCGGCTTTTCCATCTGCTCCAAAAATTGCCGGGCATAAGCGGAAAGCGATTCTACATACCGTCTTTGCCCTTCGGCATAAATAGTGTCAAAAGCAAGCGACGATTTCCCGCTTCCCGATAGCCCTGTTATTACTACCAGTTTGTTCCTCGGAATTTCAAGATTTATATTTTTAAGGTTATGCTGCCTCGCGCCTTTAATGATGATTTTATCTGAATTCACATTTATATTTATGTATAGGAATTTCAAAGTTAGCCACGGAGAACACGGATAACACGGATAAAAAGATTTGTTTTATAATTTCCGTGTAATTCCGTGCCTTCCGTGGGTTTTACTAACAAGAGCGGAATATACTTTACATGGAAGATGGTGTCATGCTGAACTTGATTCAGCATCTATAGACCCTGAAACGAGTTCAGGGTGACAGACGAAGTACTTTACGGATGTAAAGTATTTTATGCTCCCCTTAGTAAGTTGCAAATCCTAACTTGATGTAGTTGCACGCCCTTGGAGTGCTATTACACCAACAGAACCGACCGAAGTGACCGCAGGAAATTCCCGTGGGGATATTTGTTCCCGAGCGACCGGAAGGAGTCCCTTTAGGGACGACTATTTACGGATAAACGCCGCGCAACTTTACGGCGGTGGCAACCCGGCTTACAGCCAAAATATACGCAGCAAGCCGCATATCAACTTTTTCCCTTTCCGCGATTGCAAGAACATCCTTAAAACTTTTCGTCATAATCCGTTTGAGTTCCCTCTCAATGCCTTCCAATTCCCAGAAATGCGACTGTAAATCCTGAACCCACTCAAAATATGAAACGGTTACACCCCCGGCATTTGTAAGAATATCCGGCAAAACCATCACTCCGTTTTTGTGAAAAATTTCATCCGCTTCGGGTGTCGTCGGACCGTTCGCACCCTCGGCGATTATTTTCGCCTTTATTTTCGGCGCGTTTTCTTTCGTTATCTGATTTTCTAAAGCGCAGGGTGCTAAAATATCAACATCCATCTGAAAAAGTTCCTCGTTGGCGGATTTAAAACCCGCTACGAAATCGGCGCCTGCAAAACCTTCAATCGTCTTCTTCGGATTTTTTTTGACATACTCCAAAAGTTTCGGAATATCTATCCCCTTTTTGTTGAATAATCCGCCTGAAACATCGGTGATGCCGATAATTTTACAGCCAAGTTCATTCAAAAATTGGGCGGTGGAACTTCCTACATTTCCAAAACCCTGAATAGCAACGGTGCAGTCGGTCGGTTTTATTTTTTTGTATTTCAACGCCTCATTTATAACGAACATTACACCGCGGCCGGTTGCGGTAAGCCGCCCCTCGCTTCCGCCGATATCTATCGGTTTTCCCGTTACAACACCGGGCACGGAATATCCGGCAGTCATAGAATATGTGTCCATAATCCACGCCATAACCTGCGGGTTTGTGTTGACATCCGGCGCGGGAATATCTTTTTCCGGACCGATAATTATTGAAATTTCCGATGTGTATCTGCGGGTGAGCTTTTCAATTTCGTATAACGACATCTTGGTCGGGTCGCAGACGACACCGCCTTTTGAACCGCCGTAGGGAATTCCGACGACTGCGCACTTCCATGTCATCCACATCGCAAGCGCCTTTACCTCGTCAAGAGTGACATCAGGATGGTATCTGATGCCGCCTTTTGCGGGGCCTCTTTCCAAATTATGCTGAACACGGTATCCCTCAAAAACCCTGACCGTGCCGTCATCCATTCTTATCGGAATTGAGACGATAAGTGCGCGTTTGCAATGACGCAATTTTGTATGAATGTTTTTATCCAGGTTGATTTTTTCCGCAACTGTATCCAACTGCTGACACGCCATTTCCCAGGGATTAAACTTCGCCATTTTTGCCTCCGATAATCGCTACGCTCATTACACGGAACTGACGCGAAACCTATACACAGAACTGACGCGGAACTTTCCGTGTTTGTTCCGTCTTTTTTAATTTTATTAAATTTGGAGTGATTTGTCAATTATTTTTTGATATAAATCATTGCCGTAGATATCGTTGATGACGACAAGCGGGAAATTTTTAACATCCAATTTATAAACCGCCTCGCAACCCAAATCGGCAAAAGCAATAATCTCCGATTTTTTCACGCATTTAGAAATTAAAGCACCAATTCCGCCGGTGGCCGCGAAATAAACCGCTTTATATTTTTTGAGCGCCGCTACAACCTCTTTTGAACGCCTACCTTTACCGATGGTGACTTTAAGTCCGCGTTTCAATAATTCCGGCGTGTATTTATCCATTCTGAAAGATGAGGTTGGCCCGCAACTTCCTATAATTTGTCCGGGTTTTGTCGGGGTGGGACCCGTGTAGTAAATCACTGCACCTTTTATATCAAACGGCAATCTTTTGTTGCGGCGGAGCAACTCCAAAAGCCGCTTATGCGCTTCATCGCGGGCAGTGAAAATAGTTCCGCACAACAGAACATCGTCGCCGGCTTTAAGTTTTTTTAATACATCTTCGGTTAAGGGTGTGTTGATTTTTATCATATTAATACCGTTGAAAAACCCCACATTTGTCATGCTAAACCCTGTGCTGAACTTGTTTCAGTATCGTTTCAGCATCTCATTCACCGACGAGCGTTGAGACCCCGAAATAATCCTGAAACAAGTTCAGGAGACGGTTTTTGGGTGACACTGTTGAGATTTTTCAACAGCGTCAATATAATAAAACCGATTACAAATTAAGAATTACGGTTCTGTAAAGTAAAAAATGGTAGCCACAGAATGACAGCCACAGAATGGCACAGAAAAACACAGAATAATTCTGTGAAATTCTGTGAATTACAAAGGCGCCACAGGAGTACACAGAAATAACACAGAAAAAACTTCTGTGAAATTCTGTGGCTGAATTACAGAACCCAAGTTACTAAGGGGAGCATAAAATACTTTACATCCGTAAAGTACTTCGTCTGTCACCCTGAACTCGTTTCAGGGTCTATAGATGCTGAATCAAGTTCAGCATGACACCATCTTCCATGTAAAGTATATTCCGCTCTTGTTAGTAAGAGTTAAGAATTATGGATTTTAATATTTAATTTTCAATTTTCAATTCTTAATTGCCTTTTTACACGGCAAGTTTTTCCACGAGTTTTAATGTTTTGGTATCTATTTTCTTTTTGCCGGAAATTACTTTTTGTATGGGCAGCGATTTTATTTCGTTTTTCTGTAAAACAACAACTCTGTTTTTGCAGCCGGTTGAAATTAAATCAACCGCCGCGCTTCCGAAGCGGCTTGCAAGATTCCTGCTTCTTGCCGACGGATTTCCGCCCCTCTGAATATATCCAAGATTGCTCACTTTTACATCAATTCCGGTGAGTGTTAAAATTTGTTTTGCAACTTTTTTAGCATCGCCGCAACCCTCCGCAAAAACGATGACCGCCGATGTTTTTTTCTTTTTTTGGTCTTTTTTAAGTTCATCTACGATTTTGTTCATTTCATATTTTATTTCCGGAACCAGAACAAATTCCGCACCCGATGCCAGTCCGATTTCCGCTGCGAGAAATCCGTGCTCCCTTCCCATCACTTCAACAATAAACACCCTGTCAAAACTGGTTGCGGTATCGCGGATTTTGTCAATCGCATCAACTGCTGTATCTATCGCGGTATCAAAACCGATTGTTTCATCCGTGCCGAAAACATCATTGTCAATGCTCGCGGGAATGCAAACAACAGAGATATTATATTTTGAAATTCTTTCAGCCGCTTTGATTGAACCGTCGCCACCGATGACAACAAGAAAATCAATTTTATTTTTTTTGAGTGTTCTTACCGCTTTTGATAAGCCGGCCGGAGTTCTGATTTCCGCACAACGGGAACTTTTTAGAATTGTGCCGCCGTGCTGAATTATTCCGCTGACCGTTCGGGCATCCATTTTAATAAGGGTCTCATCTATAAGCCCTTGATAGCCGTTCATCACGCCGACAACTTCAAATCCGCAAGATTCCGCACGGCGGACAACCGCCCTTATACAGGCATTCATTCCCGGCGCGTCGCCGCCCGACGTAACTATTGCAATTTTTTTATTCATATTGTCTATTCTATCAAAAAAATAAAAAATAGCAAACAAAAAAGCGGACTGTTTTTAACAAGCCGCTTTTTAGATTTATGTAGGGCAACCCTTTAGGGTTGCGTATTTATCTTGTTGAAGAAAAATTTGAGAAACGGCTTGCCGAGACAAAAACGGAACTCATCAAGTGGATGTTCATCTTCATTTTCGGGCAGTTTTGGGCTATTGTCGGCGTATTGTTTGCTTTTTTTAGAAAATAATTATTCATCGAAACAATAATGTATTCTTATTCACCGCAGAGAGCACTGAGAACGCAGAGAAAACCTTAAAAATTATTCCTTGTTTCGGAACCGCTTTCCGACGGTAAATCTGTCTAACCGACCGAATTCCATATCTCCGCAACCGGCTTCCTTATTGCTTAAAGTGTATTCTGTTCGGAACGGATATAATTCCATACCGCCGTAACTCCGGGCATAACCGCCGCAGTATTATTCTTCACAGCACACACTTCATTCCCTCAAGCAGAGAATTGATTCTATGAAGAATATAGTCCGTTCCATTGCGCCGGAAAGGACGGCGACAGAGAATCAGGTTGCTTCGCTTTTGCCTCGTAGCGCTTCATTTGCAATTTCATCACGCAGATTTCTTAACCGTTTAGATAATGCATCCTCTTTACCTAAACTGCCTACGAGCAGTTCAATTACAGCGGATGCTTTTTTGTATGCTTCAGTTGTCGCATTCTGCGATGCCTCGGTTGCTTTTTTGGACTGTGTCTGCGCGGCAAGTTGTTTCTCTTCAGCCGAAAATGCATCGTCAATAAGTTGCTTTAACTCGCCTGATTTAACACTGCTATCCACACCGGCTTTTTTCAATGCATCCGCGTTTGAGTTAAGAATATCCAGCGTTCTCTTTGCAAACTCACGCTTCGTCGTTTCTGTTAACGCCATTTTTTCATCACCCCCTGTTACAGCAATTAAAAATGTAAAAACTTGTCCCGCTTTTTGCGGGACTCAACATGACTTCATCAAGAAAACTGCGTAGCCACAGAATTTCACAGAATTTCACAGAATCTTTCTGTGTTTTTTCTGTGTCCATCTGTGGCAAGGTGTTTATACTTGCCTGTGCTTCAAGAAAATTATTTTTCATATCTGTTCCAATCATACAAAATTAAAAAAACTTTGTCAAGTGCTTTTTATGCCTCTGACGCGGTGCTAATCCTTTCAAGCAGGGGGTTCAGTTCCGCTTCTTCAAAAATTGTCGGAACGAGCCCGTTACTTTGCCACTTTACCAGACGGATAATTCCACTTTCTATCTCAATCGCTGTGATTCCGTTTTTGTAACAGCAACAGCCGTCGTTGAAATAACAGGGCGCCGGCGTTTCTTCAAGAATTGTCTCGCTTTCACCGTTTCTGTTGTCTCTTAGTGATTGATTAATTTGGTTTTCTATTGCTCTTCTTTCGTCATCGGAAAGGGATTTTTCTTTGAGTTTCAGACGAAGGCGGTCTATTTTGGAAAGTGATTCAAAAAATGCACGATGTGTATGTCCGAAAATCGTCAGCAACTTTTTACTTTTCGCCCAATTGTAAAGGAGTTGTTCCTTTCTGTCGCGGATTTTATAATTTTTCACAACATCATTTGACGGGATATGCAATTGTCTCTGTAAATTTTTCCATAAGTTCCTCACAATCCATCTTGAGAGTTTCCAGAATTTATCGGAAATAAACTCACCCTGATGCCCGTGCGTGATAAAAATTTTGCCGCCTAAAAGGATTGATTCATAAACGGTATAATCCGGCAGAAACTTTTTGAGAAATTTTTCGTTTTTCCAAAAAATATCGTGATTGCCAAAAATGCGGTAGAGCCGACCATCATCAAAAAACTTTCTTTCAATTTCGTAAAGAACGGGATACACGGAAATTATTTTCTCAAAATCGCATTCCCAGAGTTCTTCAACATCGCCGATTTCTATAAGGGTAAAACCATTTTCAAAATAACGGTTCAACGCCAAAGTATAGATATCGCGGTTGACTAAAAAATCGTCGCTTTGCGGGTTTCCGTCGCCGAAATGCTCATCTGACAAAATTGCAAATTTATTTTCAAGCGGGATTTTCAGCGCGGTCAGATAGGCGTTATTGAGGGCTTTTATGACTGATTTCATTTTTCCGCAGTTATGTTTTTCATTCTACTTTCTAACTGCGCTTTGAGCGGAGAGTATTTTTTTACAAATAACAGTTGGGCGTCTCGGTCTATAATTCCCGTATCTACGATTTCTTTACCCTGTTTGAATATGTTGAAATCATCGCCGCCTTTGGCAACGAATGAATTGGTCGCAACTTTGTAATATCTTTTCGGATTGAGCGGTTTATTGCCGACGGTAATTTTAACGACCCGTTCGTTTTCTTTTTTGTTTCTATCGTATTTGAATTTCAATCCCGAAACCTGCAGCATCCCGAATTTTCCGGAAACCGATTTTTCTAAAATTTCTTTTAACTGCGCACCGGTAAGTTTCATCGTAAAAATAGTATTGCCGAATGGCGCAAGTTCGTAGATATGCCGCAGTGTGATTTTACCTTCGGGCAGGTCGGCGCGGATTCCGCCGGCATTCTGGAAAGCAATATCGGAATTGGTGATTTTTCTGAACAGATCCGCCTGCCAGTTTCCGAGAGGGATTTCGCCGTTTTTATCCGTTGCCGAATGAGAAAGTTTCTGCGCCGACGAACCGACGACACTTTCCATTTTCGCCGAAATATCTTTCGTGAGATTTTCTATGATTTTTTTGAGTTCTTCATCCTCGCCGAATTTTTTTTTGTTAATTGAAATTAGTTCGTACTTTTTACCGATAATTTTTTTGTTTCTTATTTTAAGCGTGATTTTCCCGACGCATTTTCCGTAACAGCCCGCCTGAACGAGCATAGTATTTTTAACATTGAGCGGTTTTTCTAAAAAATTATGGGTGTGCCCGCCGATGATAATATCTATACCGTCGGTATTTTTTGCCAAAAAAAGATCGTCTTCCGAATCTTTTGAAAGCCCGATATGCGTCAACGCCACAACAATATCTACTTTTTGTTTCAATTCCGGAATGTATTTTTTTGCGACATCCGTTTCTCTTTGAAATTCAAGACCTTTGCGGACTTCCGGCATTGTAAGATACGGCATTGCAGAGGTGAGCAATCCGAGCACGCCGATTTTTATGCCGTCAATTTCTTTTATGTAATAGGGCTCAAGCCACGGGACAATCCGCTTTGTTCTTTTATCAACGACATTAGCGCCGAGAACTGAAAAATTCGCCATCTCTATAAGTTTTTTTAACTGTTTTTGTCCCTTGTCAAACTCGTGATTGCCGAGAGTCATAGCATCATAACCCAGTTCGTTCATAACTTTTACGACAACCTCTCCGTTGGTCAAATCGCCCTCGGGAGTACCCTGAAAAATATCTCCGGCATCCAAAAGAACAAACGGTTTTTTCTGTGATTTAAGAAAATTTGACAGCACTGCACTTGTTTCTATATGCCCGTGGACATCGTTGGTATGATAAATTGTAATACTTGTCGTCGTTAATTCAACATACAAAAAATACCCTGCAACACCCAACCCGACAGATAAAACAATCAGCAACCTTTTTAAGTTTTTCATAATGGATATATTTTACATAAAAAAAACTAAAAAATCAACTACTTTCGTAGTTTCGTAGTTGTGACCGAAGGAAATCCCTTTAGGGACGAAAGTAGTTGAATAGGTTTTACTTGACATTTTTAAACTTTTTTATATAATTTAATTACTATGGCAGAAACAACCGGGCTGTTTCCCGAAAAAGAAATAATAAGTTTTAAGTTGAATAAAGTCATCAAGCGGGACGGAAGGATTGTCGCTTTCAACAAGGATAAAATCACCGACGCTATTTTCCGCGCAGCCGTTGAAGTGGGCGGCTCCGACAGGGACATAGCAGACGCACTCGCGAACAAAGTCGTAGCTATGATGAACCAACTCTACACGCCGGATGTTATTCCGTCAGTTGAAGAAATTCAGGATTTAACCGAAAGGGTGCTCAGTGAAAACGGGCATTTTACGACGGCAAAAGCGTATATTTTATACCGGGCAGAACACAAACGGGTCCGCGAAGGTAAAGACGAAAAAATAGTCGTTCAGGACAACATCCCTTATAAAATACTCTGGAAATACTTCGCATGGAATGTTGACCACAACTGCGACACCGTCGAAAAATTAAACGAGCGGGTCAAAAACGGCACCATCGGAAAACTGATAGAGGACGCGGAGACGCTTTATGACGAAGAAATCAACAAAGTGGCAAAACGGATAATTGAAAATAGGGATAAAATTCGTTTGGTAATAGTTGCCGGGCCTTCTTCAAGCGGAAAGACAACGACGACCACAAAAATCAGCGAGGTTCTTTCAAAAGAAAAAATCAGTTTCGTGCTTCTCAATCTTGATAATTATTTTAAGGACCTTGAAGAACATCCGAAAGACGAATACGGCGATTACAATTTTGAAACCCCTCAGGCGCTGGATTTACCTCTAATTAACCAGCACTTGTTTGATTTACTGAAAGGTAAGACCGTTAAAATGCCTTATTACGATTTCAAGACGGGCAAAAGATTTTTGGGCAGAAGCGAATTCAAACTTGAAAAAAATCAGATACTTTTGATTGATTCTCTGCACGGACTTTACGACGAAATGACGAAAAGCATACCGCACAATATGAAGTTCAAATTTTACATTGAGGCAATCTGCCAGATAAGGGATAAAGACGGAGAATTTGTGAGATGGTCGGATTTAAGGATGCTGCGGCGGATGGTCAGGGACAGTTGGCACCGTGCATACAATCCCATGCGCACCGTCGGACACTGGCATTATGTAAGACGGGCTGAAATGAAATTCATCGTGCCTTTTATCAATAAAGTTGATTATGTCTTCAACGGTGCAATGCCTTACGAACTCCCTCTTCACAGAAAAAAAATGTTAAATCAATTTCCGGAAATTCTTAAAGTTTATGAAGACGACCCGAAAAAAATTGACGCATACATGAGAGCGAAAAGGGTTCAGAAACTTTTGAGCGAGTTCGTTGAATTTGACGAGGCGTTGGTGCCGAAAAATTCGCTGGTGCGTGAATTCATCGGCGGCAGTTCGTATAAATATTGAAATCACGGATACACACAGATTTTCGCAGATAACACCCCGAAATACATCGGGGTAAACTCCGTGTCACCCTGAGTGAAACGAAGGGTCTCGTCTTTAACACCGAGATTCTTCGGCTTCGCCTCAGAATGACATTTATCTGTGTTCATCCGCGTTCATCTGTGGTTATATTTTTTTAAAATTTTCAAAACAGAAACTGCGGCAAAAATTTTTAATAAATCACCGACGATAAACGGAATCACACCTAAAATTACTGCGTTTCTAATTCCGCCTACAAAAAAAGAAAGGTTGAGCGCCCCGAACGAAAGCAGAATAAAATCATCGAGCATCAAAGCATAAAAAACTTTCAATTTTTTTTCAATCAGAAACCCCGCAAGCCAACTTGCAAAAATAAAGCCGACAATATAACCGCCTGTCGGTCCCCACAAAGCACCGACACTTGTAAAGAGCGGAAGTCCGAGCCCGCCGAGCAAAAAATACAAAAATTGCGATAGCCCGCCGAGTTTTTTACCGAGATAAGCGCCGCTTAAAAGCACGAAAAATGTCTGCAGTGTTAACGGCACCGGCGTAAAAGGAAGCGGGATTCTCACATAAGCGCCGAAAGCCGTTGCCAATACAAAAAATGAAACCCAAATTACTTTCTCAATTTTTTCATCACGAATAATTACTCTGTTTAGAACTGCTGTCGTCATATCGCCTCCAAGATAATTTTTGCCACAGAGTCGCAGTGGACACAGAGAAAAAACAGAATTAAAAACTCTGCGTTCTCCGGGTCTCTGTGGCTTTAATTTACTTACCATTTTATTTTAGAAATTTTTTCAACCGCTTGTTTGAGACGGGTTTCTGAAACTGTTAAAGCAAACCTAACATATCCTTCGCCGGAGGGCCCCAAGCCGTTTCCGGGCGTGCAGATAATTCCCGCCTCGTCAAGAAGTTTAGTGACGGTATCCGCGGATGTGTAGCCCTTCGGCACTTTTGCCCAGACATAAAATGTTGCTTCCGGTTTTTTCACAGACCAGCCGATTTTATTTAGTTCACCGGTAAAAATATCTCTTCTGTTTTGATATACTTTCCGCATTTCTTCAACGCAATTTTGAGACGATGTTAACGCAACAGCTCCCGCTTCCTGAACGGCGCCGAAAACGCCGGAATCGTAATTGTCTTTAACTTCTGACAACCCGGCAATTATTTCCGAATTCCCGCAAGCCCAACCCAGACGCCAACCAGTCATCTGGTATGTTTTTGAAAGCGAGTGGAATTCAACACCGACATTTTTTGCGCCTTCTACTTCCAAAAAACTCGGCGGCTTTTTACCGTCAAAATAAATCTCCGAATATGCCAGATCGCTGCAAACAATGATATTATATTTTTCTGCAAACCTTACAACTCTTTCATAAAATTCCAAAGTTGCAGTTGCAGATGTCGGGTTATTGGGATAATTTATGAATAAAATTTTTGCTCTTTTCGCAATCTTTTCCGGAATTTTTTCCAAATCAGGCAGAAAATTATTTTTTTCGATTAAAGGTAAAAAATACGGCATTCCGTCGGAAAAAATGGTTCCGCAGTTATAGACCGGATAGCCCGGTTCGGGAACAAGGACAATATCGCCCGGATTTATAAACGCAAGATGAATATGTCCGATGCCCTCTTTTGAGCCGATTAAAGAATGGATTTCATTTTGAGGATTCAGATCGACGTTGAACCGCATTTTGTACCAATCGGAAACCGCCTTTCTGAAATCGAGCAAGCCCGCACCGAACGGATACTGGTGATGCTTCGGTTTTTCAACCGCGATTTTCATCGCATCTACGATATGTTTCGGAGTCGGCAAATCCGGGTCGCCCACACCCAGAGAAATAATGTCCACGCCCCTCTCAATAGCCGCTTTTTTCTTTCTGTCAATTTCCGCAAAAAGATACGGCGGAAGTTTTTTCAGCCGCTCGGAATAATCAATTTTCATAATTACCTCAACCCTTTAAAACTTTTTACCCATAAACCAGAACCGTACTGGTTACATTACTTGGGAACCGGCAAACCAAGTTTTTCTAACGGTATATAGTTAAAATAATAATGACACCTTACACTAATGATATAATGATATTGTTGAAAAAGCCAATTATTTGTCACCCTGAATGAAATGAAGGGTCTGATTTATCGTCGGAAGACGAGATTCTTCGCTACCACTCAGAATGACAAAATAGGGGTTTTTCAACGGTCTCATAATCTAAAACATCCTTATATTCAGGCTTCTTGAACCAATCGCTCAGCAAATACATATATTCAACTTCAATATTTGCCCTCGAAAAAAGTTTCTGATATTGTTTTTTCTTAAAATCGCATGTTTGTAACTTTTCGTCAATTGAACCTGCAACTTTTTGAAATTTACATTCAATTATATAAACTGTGTTTCTAATAATAACATATATTGAATCATCTGGAAGAAGCTTTTTTGAAATAACTTCTTTCCAATTAATACTATATTCTTTTAAAAACAAGTATAAATTATGCTTTTTGAAAATTCTTGCAACTGTTTTATCAGAGTAATAAACATTACCATTATTATCCACATGATAACCTTTTTGAGCATTAAAAATGTTGCCAAATCAGTTTTCCCCTCAAAAACTAATCCTGTTTTAGTATTTGCCCCACCGAACCCTTTTTCTTTCATAATTGTTCCTTGTTAAGTTTGTCTTTTATATTTTTGCCCAATTCTTCTAATCGTTTAATAGATAAATCTAAATATTGTTTTTCAGTATCAATACCAATAAAATTTCTACCATAAAGATATGCCGCCAAACCTGTTGTGGAACTTCCCGTAAATGGGTCAAGGATGACGTCACCTTTATTTGTACTTGCTAAAACAATTCGTTTAAGCAAGTCAAAAGATTTTTGAGTAGGATGTTTGCCGAATTTTTTTTCAATACCTTTAGGGGTATTTATAGACCAGACAGACCTCATTTGCATCCCTTTTTTCTTCATTTGGTCTTCAGACCAATCTTTGTTTTTCATCAAATCATAATTAAAAATATGAAAACCAGCCAACTGCAAGGCAAACCCGCATTGATAAATGGAATGATACGTTCCGCTAATCCAAATTGTCCCGTGCGGCTTCAAAACTCTTTTACAAGCTTTAATCCATTCAAGATGAAAATTAAAATTTTTTCTTAAACCATTGCTTAAATCCCAGTCGCCTTTTTTTACGCTTACCATCCTGCCGTTTTGACATGTAAAAGTTCCGCTTGATAGAAAATACGGCGGGTCGGCGAAAATCATATCAATGGAATTCTCTTCTATTTCTGCTAGTACATTAAGACAGTTTGCGTGAAAAAGTTGAAATCCTGGTTTTTCATAATATGATTTGAATGTAAAATTTTCATCAGTTGTTTTATAAATTTTCGACATGGGATTAATCGCAGTGTACACTGCTGGCGTTTCTTTGATTTTTAATCGCTTGGTTTTTGATTTCTTGTAAATTTTTTTCATATTTTAAAAAAATGAACTTATGCAATAATTCTTTGCCGGTTCTGGTATTCTTATCCCAAAATTATTTTTCCCGGGCCTGAGTGACAAACCTAATTGGTAATTTTTTTGGCAAGCCAGATGCCGATAATCCCGCCGATGCCGCTGCAAAATAATGAACTGAATGAGAACATTCCGGCGCCAAGCAAAGTCGGGATATACCCGCCGATGGTGGACCCGACGAACAACCCGAGCATCATCA